>JGI10211J34971_10004196_pt1 | contig 11463 bp, 13 predicted proteins | sample Etolagsediment_FD_34971 | JGI IMG/M metagenome (IMG submission 34971)
AAAAAAAAGGGATCGCCCGGTTTTGAGGGAGTCCCTTTTTTTTGTCGTTTCCGGTTTACGGTTACCAGTTTCCGGTGGAAGCGCCTTTGAACCGGTAACCGGCAACTGCAGTCCGTTAAAGATTTTTCATGGCTTATTTCTACGGTTGTTATCGTGTTATGATGCGGGTCATCCTGGGTCGGTATTTCCGGTTGGCCCCGGGCGTTTTGTCAAAGCGGCGTAGCAGTAGAAAACTGATGCCCATGGTCAGAAACCCCAGCACAACGGAACAGCCTGTGGCATTCAGCCCCAGAGGCGGCGCCAGAAGCGTTCCACCCACCCAGGCGCCGCCGATGAGCGCCGCAACGGGAATAAAATAGACGTAGAGAGAGAGGATCAGAAACGTCCCTGAGGGCATGCTGACCTCAACCAGGTCCTTCTCTTTTGCTTTCAGGCGATTGTCCACTTCAACCTCCATCGGTTTTCCTTTGTGCACATCACATGAATCCCGGGATTCACATGATGCGCAGGATGAACTCCTCTGGATTTGCACGAAGGCCTTTCGCCCTGAAATCTTATCAATAATACCCCGTTCGGTAATCATGGGTGGTCATGCTCCTTTTTTTCGGTTATCATACCATGAAGCGCACAGAAATCAAACGCGAACAGAACATTCCCTATGACAGCACCTTTTAAAATTCCCAACATTGAAATCGAAAGGCGTATCCATCATATCCAAGAAGGTTTGCGGAAAGTTGACATTGACGCGCTTCTTGTGGTTCAGCGGGTAGACCTGCTCTATTTGGCGGGAACCGCCCAAAATGGATTTCTCTACATCCCCGCCCAAGGAGATCCACTCCTTCTGATCAAACGCTATGCACCTCGCGCCAGAGAAGAGTCCGCCATTGTCCATATCATCGAAATTGCGTCTCCCAAAGATGTTCCGGGAAGAATTATCGATGTATACGGCCGTCTGCCGGAATCCATTGGCTTTGAACTGGACGTGCTTCCCGTCACTCATTTTGATTTTTACCGGCAGCTCTTCCCCATCAAGCGTCATGTGGACGGATCTTCACTCATTCATCAAGCCAGAAGCGTGAAATCCCCATGGGAAATTGAGCAACTGGACAACACGGCAAAGCTTTCCGCCAGAACCTTTGAATATATGCAAAACCATCTGAGGGAAGGCTATACGGAAATGGAATTTGCCGGGATGTTTGAAGCGTTTGCCCGAAAAATCGGTCATGGGGGGAAATTAAGGGTCCGGGATTATCAGTCCGAAGTCTACCCCTGGCATGTATTGAGCGGTCCCAACGGAGGAAAAATGGGTCTCCTGGACTCCCCTTTCAGTGGAGAAGGGACCAGCGTCGCCTTTCCCGTGGGTGCGGGCTTTAGGCATTTGGCCGCCCATGAACCCATTCTCATTGATTTCGGTTTTGTTTACAATGGATACCACATGGATGAAACCCGCATGTTCGCCATTGGGTCCATGCCTGAAAAAGCCCTTAAAGCGTCCATGGCGGCCATAGAAATCCATGATGCCATTCTTGAAGCCGCAAAACCAGGGCTCCCCATCAACCGGCTTTATGAAATTTCCGTTCAGCGTGCCAAAACCCTGGGCTACGAGGAAACCTACTTGGGCCCCCCCGGTTACAAGGTCTCTTTCGTGGGCCATGGCATAGGACTCGATCTGGTGGAACAACCCATTATCAGCGCCAAGGAAACGGCACCTCTTGAGCCGGGGATGACCCTGTGTATTGAACCCAAGATTAACTTCATCAACGAATTCGGCGTGGGGGTGGAAAGTGTTTTTACCATCACGGAAACGGGGTGCCGAATGATCAGCCGGGTCCCCAAAAAAGTTTTTATTGTGTGAAGTCCGCCACATGAACAAAAAAAAATCTGACCCCTCAGTTGAAACCGTAGAGATGCTGGAAAAGCAGCTTCAACAGCACCGCATGCTGCTGGAAATGGGTCGCGTGATCGTGTCCGAAATGGACATGGACCTTCTTTTTCACGTGATTATGGACCGAACCCGCCGCTTCATGGGCACGGAAAAATGCTCCGTCTTCATCTTTGACCCGGAAAAAAATGAGCTCTGGTCAAGGGTCTCAACGGATCTTGCCACAAACGAAATTCGCTTTGCTGCCGACACGGGAATTGCCGGCTGGGTCTTTCAGAACCGGCAATCCCTGATCATCAACGACGCTTACAAGGATCCCCGGTTTTATCCCGGAGTCGATCAAAAGACCCATTTTAAAACGCGCAACATCCTCTGCCTCCCCCTGATCAATCGCAAGGGAAATGCTATCGGCACCCTTCAGGTCATCAACAAAACCGCGGGGCTTTTTGATACGGATGACGAAGAACTGCTCCTGTCCGTCAGCCACTACATCACCATCGCCCTTGAAAACGCCAGGCTTTATGACGACCTCAAGGTCCTGGACAAGGCCAAAGAGCGGGTCATCAACCATCTTTCCCATGAGCTGAAAACGCCCCTTGCCGTACTTTCCGCTTCATTCAAGCGTCTCTTTCAGTTGGTGGACTCTCAGGAGAACCCCAAAGCCGACAAAACTTTCTTGAGGGGCAAACGCCAGATCCAGCGGCTGATGGACTTGGAACTCAAGATCGGGGATATCCTCAACCAACGCCCTGTTGCCGAACAGCTTCGCATTCTGAACATCATCGAAAATGCAGCCGATCTGGTAGACGCCTTTAATGATCAGAATGAATCTCAAAAAATGGAGATTTTAGACCTCATCGCGCAACGCCTTGACACCCTGTTTGCGATACCCGATACCAACCTGGAAAACATCCGCATAAAACCTTTCCTGGAAAACATCCTTCAGGAGGCTGAAAGCGGCATGGGAGACAGAAATCTTGAAATAAATTTGCGAGTGGATGATGCGGTTGCGCTTTCAATGGATGGCAACGTGCTAAAAAAGGTGTTGTCCGGCATTTTAAAAAACGCCATTGAAAACACCCCGGACGAAGGGCGTATTGATCTTCGCTCAAAACTTTCTGAAAAAGGACTCCAAATCGCATGCCAGGATTACGGGGTGGGAATTACCAAAACCAACCGGGACTTGATTTTCGGCGGGTTTTTTCACACGCAAGACACGGATATGTATTCCTCCAAAAGGCCGTACCAGTTCAATGCCGGGGGCGCCGGTGCGGATCTGTTGAGGATAAAAGTTTTCTCCGAGCGGATGGATTTTTCAGTGCGCTTCGAAACCAGAAGATGCCCGTACATTCCAAAAGATACGGACATGTGCCCCGGGCGGATATCAAACTGCCCGTTCATTGAAAATCGTGATGGGTGCCTCACAACAGGCGGGAGCACGTTTTATGTGCTGTTTTCCAATCAAAGCGTTTGACTCTTGCTCACCCACCGGTCTTGGGCCTCATCTCTTGACATTCGGGCGAATACGGAACATGGTGGGTGCATTATGAGGCATAGGCCTCATCGTGCGGTCCGAGAAGGACAAAACGAATGGTTTGATCTTCCCTTTCTTCACAATCAGAACAGGCAACAACAACGTTGTCGCCCTTTTTTCGGCATACGTCACAGTAGAGGTATATGATAATGAAATTTCGTTTCACAGGTGAGGAATAAAATCCCTGCCAATTCCCTTTCAAGGGTTCACCTACGGCCAAGGGATTCTCCACAATCATATCCACTTTCTTCCTGACCAGTTTTCTGATGGATGCGTGCTTTTTGACCGCCTTTAAAAAAGCCGCTTCAAATTGGACTTCCATCAGTCAATAAAGACCTCATCGTAAGAATGCCATTTTGCCGTGCCTTTCCGCAATCGGTCCTGAACCTCCTCCATCGCTTGTTCAAAGGCCGGATGCGACAAGATTTGCCGCACGTTTTCGCCTTCATTGCGCCGCTTGAGGGCCAAAAGGTACTGCGTGAACATTTCGGCCACGGATGTCCTGTTTTCAGCGGCAAAAACTTTTGCAAACTCCGCAAGATCCGGATCAAGGCTTACATTGATGCGTGTTTTGGCCATTTGGTTGCCTCCTCTCATTTAGTTCCCAATATACACACGAAAGGAATCATTTTCAAGGGGATTTGCCTGGCGTTAATTTGAAAATTGATTTTTACCGATAAGAAATCACCTCTTCCTGACCGAACAACACATGGTCAAACACCAGATAATCTCCACATGCGGAACCAGTATCATTTCACCCGACTGAGAGGAATCGCTTTTTGAGCGCTCATCTGGGGATTCTGCTCCAGGCCTAGGGCCTCCAGTTTCCCGCGGGCGTAACGGTAGGCTTCAAGGGTGTCCACCCACCCGTTATCGTTTTCATCGGCTTCCCCCATGAGCCCCTTCAGGAAAAAGTAGGTGAAGGCCCCCTGCTGGCCGGGAATGTACTCTTCCGCCGGGCGGTCCGCGGCCGCCGCGGATATGAAGAGTTTGTTGGAAGCCAGAAGCCCCTTGTTCACCCGCGGCTTGATCAGCTTCATGCCGGAAACCGACTTTCCCGAACCGGAAAAGCAGGCATCGATGAGGCAGACCACCTTTTCGTTAGGCAAACCGCCCAGTTCCTTCTTGAGCCAGGCCAGGGAAATGGCGGTCCGGTCGTCCAGGTTGTCCAGGGTCGCCTCGTAAGGCACCAATAGGCCGTCCTTAATGGTGGTCCTGTCCGAACCCACCACCGGGGAACCGTGACCTGAAAAATAAAAGAATACCTTTGATTTGGGATTCAACCGCGCTTTTCGCTCCAGCCACTTGAAGTCCCCGTACAGTGTGCCGATGGTGGCATCCCCGTTCAGGCGAAGCCTGATATGACCGGGATCGTTGCGGAAGCCCCCCATCTTCGTGAGGAGGCGCTGCACCTGGCGGGCGTCCTGGTCCGCGAAGCCGGGGCCGTTGAGGTTGCGGTACTTTCGAATCCCCACGATAAGGGCGTAGGCATCACTCCCGGGTTTCTGGGTGGTTTCCTGGGTTCTGAGGGCCAGCACCTCGCTTTCGGGGGCCTGCCATCCGCCCGGCTTCTGCACCTGGTCGGGAAGGGGTTTGGGAAGGGGGATATCGGCGCTGTCGTTCAAAAGGGCCGCCACCATCTTGTCCTTGGCTTCCGACAGGAATCGGTCGTTCGGGTACCGTTGGCTCAGCTTGAGCATTTCCTGGGCCGCCCGTTCCTTTTGGCCTTTGCGAAAGGTGTTCCAGTGGGTTTCCGCGGCGTATTCGGAGGCTTTTTGAACGGTGTCCGCCGGAAGCCGCGAACGGTTTTTCTGAACGTACGCCAGGGCTTCGGGGTATTTCCCCCCGGCAAAGAGGGCTTCCACGGTGAGCGCCGCCACGTTGGGGTCGTCGGGGCTGATATTCGCTGCCTTTTCGGCCCATGAAACGGCTTCATCACTTTTGCCCAGCTCCAGGGCCAGCCAGGCCAGGTTGGTGAGGAGTTTCAGGTCCCGGCTGTTCGTGTCCGCCAGTCCTTTCCAGGTTTTGTAGGCCATGTCCGGCCGCTTGTACCGGTAGTAGGCCAGCCCCAGGTTGTAGGAAATTTCAGCGTCTTTCGGGCAGAGCTTTTTCGCCTGGATGAGCCCGCCAAGCCCCTTTTTCCGGTCCGAATCGAACACCTTCAGACTTTTTTGTGCCATTTCCCTGGCAAGGGGGCACATGTCGGCATGGGCCGGCACAAACGACATCACAAAAATCCCAGTCATAATACCGATGACAATCCTTCTCATGGTAATCTCCACATACTTCAGTTCTCATGCTTTTTGTGGGAACCTGGACAACAAATTTCAACTCAGGCCACCTGATAAATAACCGGGCGGTATTCAGGCGTCGGAATCGGTTTCCCCTCTGCCCGCGCGGCTTCCAGCCATATCTTTTTGGCCTTTTGAACCTCCCGCAATGCTTCATCCGGCGAGTTTCCGAATGCGGAGCATACCGCAAGATCGGGGATGTCCGCAATGTAACCTTCGTCATCTTTAGAGTAGAAAATGTTAATATGGTAATCTCGCATTATTCATCCTCCAGTTTGAGATTATGTTTCTCAACCAGCTTCAGGAACTGCCTAATCTGATATGGTTTCGCCTGACCCTTCACATTCTGAAGGTTGACAAGTTCCGGGATATCCGATCTTGTAAAAATATGGTGACTCCCTTCAATTCTTGACAGCACGAACCCAAACCCCTCTACGAAATGAACCATCTCCGCAAACCGGATGTTTTTGGATCCACCGAGTATTCTTTTCAGCAATTTTTTTCTGTTCATCGCATGACCATTTGAAAAAGGATAGCTGATCCGGGATCTTTGAAACCCTTAACGGCCCTACCAATCCCGGATCGGCGCTTCCTCTTTGATCCCGCCCGAGTCTAAGGCGAAATGCGGGAGACCGGTTCTGGACGGGAGCTGGAACGGTCCCGGCGGCCGTGGCCACCGCGGATGCTGCCCTCTCCCCCGTGCTTGCGAGGCGAAAGCCCAGGTTGTTGTTGGTGTTGCCCGGGTCGTTGTTGTTGCGATTGCCGCAGCGAACGTTCCTGGCGTTGTTGTTCCAGCTGCCGCCCCGGTTCACCCGGTTGGACCCGCCGGCATTTCAAACCGGTCCCCCAAAACTTATTCGGGCCTTTGGAGAAAAATAACGCAGGTGTGCGATGGCACTTTCCACGCACTGCGCCATTTTTTCCTCATCGATCTTTCCCTGTTTCCAGTCTTTTACTCTTTTTGACATCCTTTGGCAACTCCGGGCTTGATTCTCCGGCTTCATGCGGACAAACTGGGGAAATACACGCATTCCGAGAAAGCTCAATCCATGGGTCGTACGCTGCAAGCATGTGGCCGCGGGCTTCAATTGCAGCGACAACCAATCTTCCAAAAAAGTATCAACCGCCTTCTTCCATAGCAAAAGGGTTTTTTTATCATCGGCAAACAGAACCATATCATCCATATAGCGAAGGTACTCCAGCACTCCCATGTGATCCTTGATTCGATGGTCCAGAGGGTCCAGGTAGACATTGGCCAGGAACTGGCTGGTAAGATTACCGATGGGAAGACCCCTGGCCTCGCCTGGCGGGTTGTTCACAATCCCTGCCATAAGATCCAAGAGCCGCGCATCCTTTATTTTCCGGCCAAGAATTTCAATCAGTATCCGGCGATCGATGTTTGCAAAATACTGATTCACATCCAGCTTCAAATACCACGGTCTCCGCCTCATAAATTCCTGCGCCCGCAAAATGGCCGCATGGGTCCCCTTCTCCTTCTCCTTCCGGGTCGCGTAGGAATCATAAATGAAAACCCGCTCGTAGATGGGCGCCAGGACGTTCACCACCGCATGATGCACGACCCGGTCGCTGAAAGGCGCCACCGAAATGATACGCTCTTTGGGATCCAGTATCTTGAAAGTGCGATACGGGCCGGGCCGGTAGGTTCCGGTCATGAGTTTTTTCCGCAACCGCAGTAGTTCCCGCTCCAGATGAAAGAAAAACCGGCACGCCTGCTCGGTTTGTCCACAGCCTTTCATGGCCAGGTGAAAAGCCGCCGTCAGGTTTTCGAAATCCGTTACCTCATGAAACAGGTTTCCGATCCTTTTCATCCGCTTGCCTTCCGCCACCCACCCACCATGCGACCGGCCTCGTCGATGGCTGTAATGACATGTTCGTACTGACGGTTTGAAATGTATTTTCGATCGCGGGCGATTCTAAACAGCACCCGCTGCTTCTCCATATATAGGTTGATGCGGTTCAATATATGGCCCCGGTTTTTCGTATATATGGCTTCGATAATAAGCTCAAGGCGGTCCAGTGCCGCGTCCGCGATTCGGGATGCGAGGGAAAACCGGGCGTTTTTCGGGAATTTTTCCACGGCGGACAAAATCCAGTCCAGGGTTTTATACCAGTGGACAAATAGCGGATAATCTTCACGCATGGGGTTTCTCCCCCTCAATTTCGGGCTTTTCAGGGGAAGGTTTCGGGCCGTGCAGAGGCTTTTTCTCGTGAAAAGCCTTGATCAGGGTCGTCAGGGCCGTTCCGTATGCTTCCACCTTCTTCTTTCCGAACCCCTGAATGCTTCGAAGGGTCTCCAGGGTGGTCGGGGACTGCTTTATGAGGGCGAGGAGCTGTTTATTTGTGGCAACAATAAATACGGGGACCCCCTCCTTTTCAGCGGTTTCTTTCCGCCATTCCCGAAGTCGCACATAGAGCAGACTTTCGGAGGCATTCAGACCTTCCGTTTCGCCGGCCGTGGGTGAAACAACGTTTTCGTATTCCACGAATACCGTCCAGAAGGCGGTGCCGTGCAGTTGGAAAAATTGAGGGTGAAGTGACCTGAGTTTTTTGTTAAGGAGAAACTTTTGCAGTTCCTCATCGTGAAAACCGCCGATTTGGACGTCGAATGGCAAGGTGAAAATGCGGATGGCCATTATTTTTCCAAAAGGTAAAAAGTTAAAAAGCCAAAAATTAATTAGTCCTTGCGAGGCGAAAGCCCAGGAAGTAGTAGGTGACGCCCGGGTCGATGCCGCTGCGATCGCCGCAGCGAACGTACCTGGCGCTGCTGCCCCAGCTGCCGCCCCGGTCCACCCGGCCGGACCCGCCGGCAGGACCGGTGGGATTCTTTTGAGATCCCGACGGGTAGCCACCCTTCCAATCCTGACACCATTCCCAGACATTCCCGCTCATGTCGTATAGCCCCAGGCCGTTGGGCGATTTTGCTCCCACCTCGTGGGTCCGGCTTCCGCTGTTGCTGCTGTACCAGGCCACCCGGTCCACGTCATTTCCCCCCGCGTATTTTTCCGGCTTTCCCCCGCTTCTGCACGCGTATTCCCATTCCGCTTCCGTGGGGAGCCGAAACCGCTTTCCCGTCTTTCGGGAAAGCCAGTCGGCAAAGGCCCTGGCGCCGCTCCAGCTGACCTCCACCATGGGCTGGCGGTCGCTGGATCCGAACTTGTTGCCCGAAAGCGGGTAGTTTCCCCCTTTTCGAATGGGACAATCGCTGTCGCTCCAGTCCACCCCGGAGGGGTCCCCCCCGTCCAGAAGGAATTTGCGGTAAGCCCCGACGGTTACTTCCGTCCGTCCCATCCAGAACCCGTCCAGGCACGCCTCGTGGACCGGTTTTTCATCCCCATCACAGTTATCCGTCCAGCTGCCGCACCCCATCTGGTAGCATCCACCCGGGACCCACACAAACGCCATTCCGGTGACGGGATCGGTCCAGGCACGGCCGTGGCCGGCCCCCCCGGCGGTGGGAGGAACTTGTGGCTTTTCAGGGGCGACCGTTTTCACCCGGTCCAGCCGAATGTTCATTCTCTCATCCTTGCCGGCGGATAGCGTTACCCATTGCGTTTCCGTCTCAAACCCTTCGGCCGACACCTCCACGTGGTACCGGCCCGAATCCAGCGCCATCCCCTGCTTATAGACGGGGACGATGTTCAGGATCCTTACCCGGGCATCGGATGGGACCGTATCCACATAGAGGCGCGCCGGTTCAGGGGCGGGCGCGGCCGGCTCCGGGACCCCCTGAATGGGCCGCCACTTAAGATCCAGGCCGATTTTGTTTTCGGCGAAGGTTGAGGCCGTGAAAAATCCTAGTGAAAAAAGCACCCAGACAATGACAGTCCCAGTCGCTTGAAATAATATCCCTTTATTGTAGTTCATTGGATTCCCTATAAATTTCACCCATAATCACCCCCATGGATCCCGTATGCTCAACAGCGGCTGATTTTCAACAATCCACTCCAGGTCCGAAGCGAAATAACCCAGTTCCTCCGACAGCCCGGGCAGGTTATCGAGCAGGTTTTTCAACCGGCCCAGCGTCATCCGGTCCGATGTTTCACCGATGGGATGTGTATTACGTTCAAATCCAGATTCGTAGAGGTCCTTCATTCCATCACCCAGAAATCCACGCTCTCCTCCCACCAGGCGGAGCGGGGCAAAACGGCCAGGCGCCCCACCAGGGTCTTGAGGTCCTTCGGGTGGAGCCGGTAATAACCCGGCGTTCCGTCCAGCCCTTTGATCAGATCTCCGTGAACGGCATCCGCGGCCACGCCGATCACCTTGAACACCATTCGGCCGAGAGGCGGCTCCACGGGGTAGGAGACCGCTTTCGGGTCCACACATTCGGGAAAAAGGTACGACCTGCTTTGATGAAAAATGCGGGGGGGAACCTGCGGCAGGGGATAGACGAAAACAACGGAGGCATCGTTTCCCTGGGGGTCGTAATTGAAAATATAGAGGCGGGAGTCCATGGGCGGGCGCACGGAAAACCCCACATGTTCCCCCACCCGAAAAGCGGGAGTTTTCTTCGAAGCAACGGGGCTGCCGTTCTGAAACCGGAACAACTGCAAAAAACGCCTCTCATTTTTACCGCCGCCCGGCGCCACAATGGCCTCGAACGCACCGGCCACGGGGTTCGCCGGGGCGGGGGTGCGGACCAGCCGGCGGATATCCGGGGTGAAAGCAATTCGCACATGAGCCGCCCCAGGTGACAAACCGGTCTCGGGGGCCAGGAGGCGGCAGTCCATGTTCAAACTGCCCTCTGTTTCCCCATAGGTTCCGAGGACGACCAGGTCCGCCTTCAACGCCTGGGCCCATTGGTCCAGGTCGTCCCCCTTACCAACTCCGTGGGTCAGGCGCTCCAGGTCCAGCTCGGCCATGCGCAGCCGCTCCACCACCTGGAATTTTCTGCCGTTAAGCTCCGACAGGGCGTTTGTGAGAAGGTCCTGGATGCGAATGCCCAAGAGTGTCGGGATGTCACCGACAGCGGAAAACCGTCGGACGGCAACGGTCTTTTCCGCAGGAATGTTTTTGGCAAGCTTTTGAGCGAGAAAATGGCACGCTTCCGCCAGGTCTTTCGGCGGGGTGCCGGAACCCGCCCATGAAACGCCTGGAGGTAGAGCCAGGATACTGAGAAAAAGTATTGGAACCATTAAGAAAGATTTCACGGCGCACCCATGATCAAGAGACCAGCATAGTGATGAATACTAATCATTTGGAAATAAATCTGTCAAGAAAGATTGAAGCGCAATCGTGTTCCCACGCAGGAGCCTGGGAACAAGGGAGGAAGGGAGCGCGGAAACAACAAGGAAGAAACGCTTTGCGGCTTGGCGCCTTTGCGTGAGACCTTGGATCAAATCCCCCGTTCCCAACGCCGGCTTAACTTGTAATAAAGCCCTTCCATAGCTATCAGTTCTTCATGGGTGCCCTGTTCCCGAATCCGTCCGTGATGCATCACCATAATCCGGTCCGCGTCCCTGACCGTGGAGAGGCGGTGGGCGACCACCAGGGTGGTTCGTTTGTGGGCCATTTTTGAAATGGCCGCCTGAATGAGACGTTCGGTCTCGGGGTCCACGCTGCTGGTGGCCTCATCCAAAATCAGCAAACGAGGATCACTAGCAAGGGCCCGAGCAAAAGAAAGCAGTTGCCGTTGGCCCCCCGAAAGGCTGGCCCCCCGCTCCCCCAGTTCCTGCAAAAAGCCATTTTCGAGTTTCTCAATAAATCCCAGTGCGTTGGCGGTTTCAGCGGCGCGC
>JGI10211J34971_10004199_pt1 | contig 11455 bp, 8 predicted proteins | sample Etolagsediment_FD_34971 | JGI IMG/M metagenome (IMG submission 34971)
TCTGGTGCTAACGCTCGTTGCGTACGTGGTGATTCGGTGAAAACAAGAACTCTCGGACTATTTTTCTTTCCTGTCCAGCCGATTTCTTTGAGTTGTTTTTTCAAGAGTTGATAACGGGAGGAACGTGCAATATCTAGTTTAGCAAGGGCGGTCTCAAGCCCCGATAACCATGGAATTTCTGAGCTTTCAGGGTCATCTCTATCAAGCTCTGCCAAGCGTTTCTGGACGGTCTGAATACAGGCTTCCGGACTGGAGAGAAAAAGCTTATACAGGACATATTGTACCATTGCGTGATGCTGCCATCCTTTACGAGAACCACCATCTTCCTGCAAGAATTGTTTTGCCTGACGGCGAAGATCGCCAAGAATCTCGTAAACGGCTTCCTCTTCAGGGGTTGCATCCACCGTTGTTTTTGCTATAGGGATTACTTCCCGGTCAGAAAGCAGATCCCCGGCATCTTCACGTACATCTTCTTTGAAACGCATGAGGAAGAAATTTTTAATATCTTCGGCATTGTACTCTTTGAACGAGGGATCAGGGATAACAGAAGGATCAAGAAGGGAGATGAGCCTACCAAAGGTTTCCCGCTTGCCATTATGAGGTGTGGCTGTGGTCAGCAGGATACTGTCAGCTCGCCTGGAAAGCTGCCTGGCAAGGCGATAACTTAAATTGCGTTCAGGGACACTGGCTCCAGCCACATTATGGGCCTCATCAATGACGACCATATCCCAGCGAGTGTCTTTTAAGAAGTGCTCGTATCGGGCAACATTCTTCAGGGTATCAATACTGATAATAACCCGTTGGTACACTTCAAAAGGATTTTTATTTGCCGGGATCTGTAAGCGTAATTTCGCAATACCAGCAGAATCCAACCTGACAAGGGGAATGGCAAAACGATTCCACAACTCAGCCTGAAACTGAGTAAGCATAGATTTTTTGGCAAGTACCAGAATACGATTAGCTCGACCACGGCGCATAAGCTCGGTGAGGATCATGCCCACCTGAATCGTTTTGCCAAGACCAACAGCATCGGCGAGTAAGAGACGAGGCCGTAGCTGTTTTAAAGCACGAGACACGGTCTCTACTTGAAACTTCATGGTTTTAAATACACCGAGCCCATCAAGATCGGGGTGTATGCCTGCGGCTGGCATCTGTCGTAATTGAGCGCCAAGGAAAAGCTTGGAGAGTTTGTAACCGTTGGATTCGTCTTTGATGAGTTTGGTGTTGCGGGGATCAACTGGAGTAATTGTATCCAGTTTTGTTAAAAATATGGATTCATGTCCTCTGACAAGATCATCCACCCCAACACAATGGACAGCATGTTCCAAGGGATAGTGCTGAGTTATATCAACCCGGGTTATAAGCCACTCTGCGTCCCTGCATAACACACGTAGCCCTGGAGANAGTGGTGTTTTAACGGATGACTTTTTAACTTTTATGGAGGGTTGTTTTTTCTGTGTTTTTATATTTCCAAATTCAATACAAAGATCTTCACGACCCGCAAATAGCAAACAGGAGTTTACCACTTCTACATCATCATCAAAGCCTATCAGAGAATTGAAATCATCTTCGTCGTCATCGCCTGAGACAAAGTAACTCATCATTCCTTTGCACCAGGGTTGGGCGAGTGTTGATATATCCTCCCAATCCTGGACGACCGTCTTAAAAACTTCTACAATAGCTCCTGCAACTGTTACATTTGCGATTCCATTTTGAGCATGGGCCTGATGGGCTTTTTCGAGATGTTCTTCTGCATCGACAAGTAGCTCTTCGAGGATAATATCTTCTACGGAGTTTTTGCATTTATCCAGGAGTTGAAATACATTTTTTGCTAAGCCTGCTGGATAGAAAAGATTTCCAGTTTGTTTTTTCATAGTCATGCCAACAATATATCCAGCTATTATTAAGCTTGTGGCAACATCACAGCAAGAAGCTCACAGCTAGGGATTTTAAATGGTAATGCCAGTTCATTAAGTCTGGATTCGATAACCGCAGTGGTTTTGCTAATCTCAGTATCAACGGTTTCAACATCATCAGGGGGTAGTGATATTTCTACTTTTTTAATTCCAGATAATAAACTGATACTATTCATTTCTCCAACCAGTTCCCAATCCCGCAACAAGTCATCACCGTCTTTGTTTGGAGAAATGGCTGCCACAGTGGATCGGACAGCACCCCCGGTATCAGTAATTCGACCTATAATTCTGTAGATATAGAGTGGTCATTTTATCCCTTTGGCAGTTATCAAAGATGATTTGCGTTCTCTTGCTTGCCGGATTGCCAGATTTACAATTTTATTGTCTACTCCAAGTATCTTAACGGCTCCGTCTTTTCCTCTGTAGTTCCTGATAGAATTGGCGAAAACGCTTCAGGTTTACAACAGAAAAATCTTTACCGAATGTATCTGTTTGTAGCCGGGATAATTTTTCGATGACCTGTTTGCCGTATTCAGTCAGCTCTATTCTGCCAGAGTCATTGATTCCATTCCCTTTTTTTCTATATTTTGTAACAGGCTGATTTGGGTATTTATCTCGTCCTCATTGACAAGGATGATTTGTTGAGTCTTTGCTGATTTTTCCTCATGCCCCTTTGTAAGCTTCAATCTTTCTTTGAGATAAAAATGAAAGGCTGCCTTTATTTCAAGTTCTGCTACCCCATTGATCATATTATAGTCACGTTCGATGCATTTCTTTTGACTTGGTGTCAAACCTGGGTGCGTAGAAATACGAAACGTTATGGTATTGTGCCACAAATAATCATTTGAATGATCAATGGAGTCGCTTCGCGCATCACCAACTGATAAAATCCGCCCTAAGTTAAAATCTCTGTATTGCCGATTTTTGTGGCATAACGAACGTACATGCCACCTGTGCCCATCAAAACCAAGCGCATGGGGAGAGATCCATCTTTCTTCAGGGTCGGGACTATTCATGGATTGGTACTCAATGCGTATGGAACTGCGAGAATGTAGACAATGCAGAACAGCCTTTAAGATAGACTCTTCAACCATTCGTCCAGGGTTAGGTAACTGGTAGGCAGGGGGCATGGTTCCACAGGAGAAGGCCCCTCTTACCTTCTCAAGCAGTGCTATCAGAAGTTGTGAAAAATAAGACTCGCTTTTAAAGGGTACAAAGATGGGATCAATTGCGTCAGCAGCAACATACTGCTTCATACTTTTGTCGTAGTAAAGATTTGATGGTGCTTTTTCCTGGTACAGCTTGAGGTCTTTAGTTGCCTGCGGTGTTGAAATGTCAAAAAAATCAACTAGGTCACCCCGGCTTATTTTTTCTTCCCACAACAAGTGCGTCTCTAAGAATTCCAGCCTTTTTTGAACACTCCATCTCATATTCATTCTTCCCTTAATTTTATTTAATGAGCGATAACGTTTTACTATCATACTTTTTAGTAGAAGTATACAAAACAATCATTGGCGTATTTAGTTTTATTTGTTTGTGCTGGTCTTGACTATAAAGTATTCGTGTTTATTCCTTTTATCGACTTTAAACTTTGCTAAATTAAAAACAGAGGAATGATCATGAAAAAAGTTACTCGACCCAAAGCAGCCCAAAATGCGTCAAAGGTTCTTCGATCCAAAAAAACTGGGACAAAATCAAAAGCCGCTGCAGGCAGTGCTTTAGGTCAAACAAAAGCACCCAAGAAAACTACATCCAAACGAGTGGCAAGTAAGGCTTCATCTGTATTAAGGGATGGCAGAACGAGTAAGGCCTCAAAAAGTGCGGCAGGTAGTGCTCTTTCCCAGAAAACACCAAAAAAGAAAAGGTGAAATTTCTTGAAGATTCTATCCATTGATGGAGGAGGCTTTCGAGGTGTTTACGCTGCACACATTCTTTATCGTATCGAGCAGGAATTCTTAATATCCTGGCAAGCAGATTTTGCCTTAATCGCTGGGACAAGCACAGGTTCAATTATTGCAGCTGGTTTGGCTTGTGGGTTGAGTGCTAAAAAAATTTGTGAATTTTATGAAGAACACGGCAAACAAATCTTTAAGAAGCGGCTGTTATGTCGATTGGGACTAGCTGCCAGCAGGTACAATAACAGGTATTTAAGGGAAATTCTTTTAGAAGTTTTCGATGGTCGAACGCTTGGAGAAGTGGAGACTCCTCTTCTTATTCCTGCTACGGATATAGGGAATGGAGGTGTCCATGTATTAAAGTCAAAATATGACGCTGGCTTTTATCGTGATCCAAATATTCTGGTTGCAGATGCTGTTCTGGCGTCATGTTCGGCCCCAACATATTTTGACCCATATCGTATCGATAAATACATGCTTGCCGATGGCGGTTTATGGGCCAACAACCCATCATTAATCGCGACTGTTGAGGTTAAAAAACGACTTGGGGCAAACCTGGATGAACTGCAAGTTTTTTCATTAGGTACGGGCCTGGGGCACAAATATTACCGCCAATCATCCTCTCTCTCTACTCGACTTGTTGGATGGGGATTTGCTACTCGGTGGGGCAGGGGGAAATTCATTGATATGATTATGAATCTACAGGCAGAAACAGCAAAAAACATTTTAGGCCTTTTATTGGAAGAACATCAAATATTGCGGATAAACTTCGAGTCCGACGGTAAACTTTCACTTGATAATCCGGGCATGTTTGATGACTGGATAAGCAAAGCTGATAAAGCATTTACTCATAAGTCTGCACAAATAGCAGATTTCTTAAATATCTCAAAATGTGGAGAAGCATAATGCTGACCAGGCGAGAAAATTATACAGATCATTTGTTGAGAGGGATGGCTGAGGCATTAGATATTCCTCCTGGAAAATATGAACAGGCTGTCAAGCGCTATGAAAGCGTTGGTAAGCATATTGACAGTGGGACTTACCCCGGCATCACGGGGGAACCAAGTTGCTATTGTCAAGGATCGTTCCGTTTAGGAACTGTTGTTCGGCCATTAAAAGAAGGAAAAGAGTCGGATTATGATATTGACTTGGTTGCCCAACTCCCCCAGTCAAAAGATAATATTCAGCCCGGTGAATTAAAGCAAAGAATAGGTGACCGTTTAAAAGAGGATGCCCGCTATAAAGCAATGCTGCATGACGAAGGAAAACGCTGCTGGACAATACAGTATGCTGAGGAAGATGGTATTGGTTTCCACTTGGATGTGTTGCCTGCAATCCCCGAAGATGCAGAAAAACGTACCAGACTGATAGAATTGTTTGTACCCGAACATATCGGGAATACCGGAATTGCTATTACCCATAAAGAAAGAACAGATGGGTATCAATGGAAATCAAGTAATCCTGCTGGGTTTGCTATCTGGTTTCAAAACGTAAATCGTGTTGGCTTTGAAAAAGTACAATTGAACGAGAGAGCACTTATCCAAGAAAAATATACGGACATTTATGCCAGAGTTGAGGATGTCCCGGATCTGGTTATCAGAACTCCTCTCCAAAGAGTTATCCAGCTTCTGAAAAGATATAGAGATATTCGATTTGCTAATCACCCTCAGGAGAGAGACAAACCAATTTCCATGATTATCACAACCATTGCAGCCAAAGCTTACGAAAGCAATCCGGCAGAAACTTTATATGAGACGATCCTGCATATTCTCAAAACCTTGAGACAACCAGGCTATGGAGGTCTGATAAAGAAAGAAAACGGAGAATGGTATATACCTAACCCTGTAAATCCGGAAGAAAACTTCGCTGATAAATGGCATAAAAATGCTGATCGCAAAGCAAAGGCCTTTTTCATGTGGCTCGATTGGCTTGAGCAGGATGTCCGTCAGTTGATAAATGAGCAAGATATCAAAAAAGCTGGATTGTTATTATCCCCATTATTTGGTGAACGTGTAGTGAGTGCCTCTTTGACTGGATTTGAGAATAGATTTGGCAACGTTACCCAAGAGATTGTAACTCGACCACAGGTTGCAATGAAAAATACTGCACCCTCTCCGTGGCGAGACAATGCAAACTCAAGGTAACTACCTGGTCACTCAACAAGTTTCTCAATTTATTGAAAAGTATCCGTATTTTTCAACTACTCACGAGGATGACGGTTCCTTAGCACTTAAAGGTGTATTGGGCTTTGAAGGTGATTTTAAGGGTAGGATCATTCAGGATGAATTTGATTTAGAGCTACATATCCCTTCTACCTATCCTTCTGAAATGCCGATAGTGAAAGAGATTGGTTTCAGAATTCCACGTGATTTTCATATTAATCCTCATGACAACTCTTTGTGTCTTGCTGCTCCAGTCGCTGTAAAATTAATTTTTTCTGAAGAAAAAACACTTCTCGGCTTTGTTGACAATTTAGTTGTCCCTTTTTTTTACAATTACTTACATCAGCAAAAGTATGGCTCATTGATTTTTGGGGAGCTGAGCCATGGCCCTGAAGGTGTTTTGGAGTTTTATAAGCACTATTTTCAGGAGGATGAAAACAGTACGGTGGTTAATCTGCTTAAAATATTAGCAACAGATAACTATCGTGGGTATTCAAAATGCCCCTGTGATTCTGGGAAAAATTTGAGGAATTGTCATGGACGACAGCTTCTTCGATGTATGCTTGTCCAAAAAACTGCGGAATTTAGAATAGAATATCTTAGTATTCGGGCGTTTCTTTCTGATACAGGCAAAAAAGGATAATTTCTCTTTATTAACACAGCACCAGATTGTATTGTCGAAATTGAGGAAACACAATTGTTAGCACAAAGTGTGCAGTATCAATATTCTGAAATAAAAAAATGTCGCAAGATTGCTGTTTTTAAAAGGCTTTGGCGGAATGCCAATTATACAGGATTTCTCTCAAATCATCATGATGACGAATCAAGGCCTGTCTTTTCAGCGTTCAATTCGTTTATGAACGGGTTTGCCATTAAAGAGGAGGAGCAGTGATGACCATTGGAACTATCAGTATAATTGTGGGCTTTGCTCTCGTAGTTATTCTTAAGATTTTCTTCGAGAATGATGGGGATTCTGAAAAGAATAGGGAGGTTCATGAGATTGACGCATCCGATGATCCAGGCTTGGCGCATCTGCCCGGAAACTCCTACCATCATGGTTGGTCTGCAAAGCATTCTGAGAGAGATTGATCTATTTTTTCTCAAACACGCTTCCCTTCCAAAAATCCTCGTCATTTTCAGATGGTGCATAGTCTGCATCGCCACGGAGCACCATACCAGAAGGCAAAACAATTCCTTCATCTTGTTTTTGTGGTTGTACAAGGCTACCTTCGTGATAAAAAGATTGATTTCGATATAGGTCGTTTGTCGGTCTAGGGGGAGCACCCTTTTTCAATCCAGCCATCTCTCCAGCAAGGTCTCCAGATGTTGTGTGGATGCCACCCCCGCCAGATTCTTCCAGACGATTTCTTCTACGAATGTTAGTTGCTGGATCAGTAACAGTATCCGCATTCGGATTATCCAGTGGTATACCAGATTGTGGAGTGGAAAAACTATCCTTTGTAATGCCAAATGTTTCTGCCCCCGCATCATTTGCAGACATGCTAATATCATGTTTTAAGCTCTGGCTTTGAGTCCGATTCTTGGTGTCCGAAATGGCATTGTGAACTTCGTTAGTGGTGTTTCCCCAGCCATAGCCATTACCACTTACAAAGCCCTTAACGATGTCACTCATATTGTCCACGCCCTGACTTCCTTGCTGGGTAAGAAAATGGTTAAAGTCACCGATGGCATGTCGAATATTTTCAGGTGATTCAGATCCATATCTTTCACTAGCATAATTTCGGACCAAAGCAGTTGTTAAGTCAGCTCCGTAAGATTCAGAGGAAGTTCTCATCTCCCGTGCATCGTTAAGATATGAATAGGCTTCTGTGGCTCCTATCTGTTTTGCAAGCCGGGTCATATAGTCCAAGCTGTTGGAATCCTGCAGTGTTTGTTGAAGAGATTCTGAATGTACCTGTGCTGCAGTGTTCTCAAAAGCCCTGGCTGTATCTTCGGATACATTAAAGTTCACCGCTTCATTATTATTACCAACTACGGCAATTTGTCCATTTCCACTAAATATATTTTTGAATCCAGATCCTATACTAGCCTGGAATTGCGCACGAGTAGTTTCATCCATAGAGTGAACAAAACTGGATTTATCACTAATTGCCCGTCGCCAGTTTTCTCGCGTAGCATTATCGAGTCTGCTGGTAAATCCTTGAGCCTCACTGCTACTCAGGCTTGCTTTTCTAGCAGTGTCCATTGCCAGTTGCCAGTTTTTACCACTTCCTAGACTATTTGAAGCTGCTACAACCATCTGGTGCTGTGCCATGGTACCAACTTTTACAGGATCAAGGCCATTAACCGTAGCACTGTTTGTAGTGTATGCGCCAGTTTCATCCACAGAATAACTTGCTCTTCCTGCAGCACTGGTATCAACCATCATTCCGGTAGCGTCAGCTCCCATGGTACTGACACTGGTTGAGCCATCTGCGTTGACTGTTTCTGATTTTGTTCTGGTACTGTGTCCATCCGGAGCAGTGGATACTTCAACCGGTCCTGACTTTGTTCCTACACTCATTCTGGATGCGGCCATCATGGTGGCCATATCCTTGTCTGATGTGCCATTGTCAATCTGTCTGGATTTTTGCAAAGAATCTTTGGCATTCATAGCGGCATTGTATCCGCCAACTGAACGATGGGTACTGAAGGCTTGTGCTGCCGCCATATTGGTAAATCTGTGTGCCGGCATTCCTGCCAGAAGTCCTGCAGCTTGAACCTGTTGATTCATGGCAGACGATGTTCCTTCCGGGGTGAGTAATTTCCCGGCCTGGGCTCCTGATGACTGCACGATATGACTTAAATTCCCTGCAAGCATTGCCAGAGCATGGCCACCAAAACGGATCAACATCATGGAGAAAAAACTTGCGAGCATGATACCTGCTGATCTGATAACTCCAAACATGGCCAGAAGTTTGATGGAAATAGTGGGAAATGCCGCCATGGCATACACTCCCAAATTTGATTGACGCATATCCTCAAAAGCATAGGTGGCGTAATCCATTGCTGCTCCATGGATTACAGCATCGGTGATTCCCCAGGTGGTGAGAAAAACAAAAAAGCCAAACATGACAGAAACTGCTTTTCCTACAATTGGAGTGGGAAGAAACAGAACCAAAAATGGAATAACACCGATGGCGATTGCGGTCATAATTGCCCGGATAATCGGTATCCACTCATTCATGGTAATTCCGATCCCAAGACCTGTGGATGTGACCTTTCTGTTACTTTCCATCAGTACGGAGGTCTCGTAATCATCCTGATAATAGAAGTTGTAGAGAATTTCTGCGATTTGCCGTTGCTGAATGAGCTTTTCAGGGGTAACAGCGGATCCGGTAGTGAAGTTCAGGGTGCTGGAAAGCAAAGACTTGCAGGTATTCATCTCCACTCCACTTGCTGGATCAAAAAATGCTTTGCTGCAGACTTTTTTCAGAGCTTCTGTGTAATTGCCGGGATTGGCATAAATCGGGCGTAAGCTCGCCCATGCATTTGTGCAGGTGACGGTGGATCCTTCAGGATTGGTGGCATCGTAATAAACTGTATAGACAGATGGGTTTACAGCTTGCGCCAGTTCGTTCAGGAAATCGGTACTGTTGTTTCGTAGATCATCTAAAGAGAGACTGGTGCCAGGGCGGAGTAATTCAAAGGTCACACAATCCTTCACATAACGAATCATGCTTGTACGTACATAATTGTCTTTGGGGGACGACCCTTTAACTGATTCCAAGGCCTTGAATCCCACGCCTCCTGCTGTTGTCTGGTAGGATGTCCCGGGGGCAGCTGCGGTATCGATGATATCCACCATACCTTTTTCAATCTTATTGAGAAAGCCTGCTGTGAAAACAATGGCATCGGGAACATTACCAACGGTCTGGAATCTGTTTAAGACCGGATCATATATGGTGATATTTCCCTTGGGAACAAACAGTGCAAGATAAATGATGGCTCCAAGGAATACCGGTATTGCCCATGTTAAAGGAACGATCCGGGCACCGGTTGCCGCTCGTGCCATCCAGGCCACTGCTCCTGCAAGGATCCCCAGCACCATGACAACATACAACAAACCTTGATATTCCGAGTCGCTAAAGATCAAAGCTATCTTCTGGAAGGCCTGGACGATGGGGTTAAAACCGCCATAGGTGTAGTACTCCATATCTAGCGCCATGGCAGGTATGGCGACGCATAAAAGCACTGAAACAGCAAATGTTATAAATACAATTTTCTTCATTTACAAAGTGTTACCTATGTATGATATCATATGAAATTATATTATATAAAGCTGTCATATCTGCAGACGTGCGACAACATCCTTGCCATATCGACGGGTGAGTTCTGCAGTCATCTGTGCCTCGACTTTTTGCATATGTTCCAGATAATTCATAATGGTGGACATCTCATCTGCTGCTGCAACGTAACTGGCTCTGGCAGCATCCTGCAGTTCTCTTATTCTTGTAATCATAAGGGAGATATTCAGATCCGCTTTCTGGGCAAAAACAACAGCCGCACAGCGTTCTGTGGGCTGCCCTGGAGCCGGGCCGGATTGTTTATCAAGCATCTCTCTGGCTTTTCTGGCAACAATCTCTGCACGCACATAGAGATCTGATAGCATTTGCAGCGCATATGCTTTGGCGGTGATGTCAGCCAGGCTGCCAATAACTGCTGCCTTCATGTCTGTTGTCACTGCTGTTTTTATAATTGGTAAAGCGGCCAGTGGACTGGTGGCTAAAAATGTCTGTTCAGTGGTTGTAAGCGTTCCCTTGTTCTCTATTTTATTCGCAATAGTCAACAATGTGGTTGCTACATATTGGTTAAGGTCTCGATTGGTGTCTGTAATCTGACTACAGTTACCGCCGGAATTCTTTGCATATACATCGCCGTTTGCAAATGATTTGATATCGTCCGGGTTGTTTTCAGAACAGGGGGACTCGTATGTTACTTTATAGGCGTTGGCAGGTCCTTCGAGTTTTACATCTCCAATCAAACCGCGGATAAGATCGATATGATTAGCCGGTATTCCCATCTTGGAGCCGACATTATCAAGCAAGGATCCGGGCGAGAGAAAGGTGGTGGTAATTTCAGAATTACATCCACTCATGGTGTTGGAGATATCTCCTGCCTGAGGAACGTTATTATTGGCTTTATCCTGTTCAGATGCCTGATGCCACATATCTGCAATTCCCTGACTTAACTTGTTTTCTTTTATGGCAGTACCGAGACGTTCTTTCATTACTTCGGTGGAGTGGAATCCATTCTCATCCATCACCATTCCAACAAGTTCTTTGGAGGCGGCACAGTCATCTATTTGCATGCTGTTCAATTGATCGGATATTGCTTCGAAGTTTTTGATGGTGTTTGCGCATTGTTCACATAGAGTCTTCAAAGCCATGTCAAAGGCAACGGAAGCGGCTCCTGATAAAATTCCCTGCAGCTTGTTCACCAGATATGAAGAATCCATAAACGAAAAGCCGCCCATAAAGAT
>JGI10211J34971_10004202_pt1 | contig 11453 bp, 15 predicted proteins | sample Etolagsediment_FD_34971 | JGI IMG/M metagenome (IMG submission 34971)
GCGTTCTCCGAGTGGGTCGAGGTGCTGGGAGACGAGAAGCTGACCACGGCGTTGCTCGATCGCCTCACTCATCGAGCTCACATCATGACCACGCAAGGACCGGTATACCTGCCTGCTGCAGGCAGGTCGAATGCGAGAGCGAAGGAGCAATCCATGATCTCGGCCATCAAGGTCGATCTTGAAGACAATGGACTTGGGAGTGCACATCATCGTACACTGCGATCGTTGGGGTGGCTCAATTACAAAACGTCAAACGGCTCAAAACCAAAACGTTGCCAACAGATTAAGCGCTGGAAGGCCATGACGCGACATATCGCTCAATTGAAGAAGCACTGCATCCCAGGGGATCTTGACTGCCGTCCACGCCAGCGCCAGGCTCTGCTTCATTGGGCCTACGATAGCCGCGATTTGTAGCCCTAATCTTGGTCGAGTAACTGTGACTACTTGGGGATACGACCTTTCCCTGAATCCAGCACATCAACCAATTCCTGAGGGTACGGTTCGAAATAAAACTGATCTGCCAAATAAGTTTCGCTAAATCGAATTATCCACGAGCGCAAGATACTCGTTGGCACAGAAAGTGGGACATGTCGATTTCGGTATTGCTCCAGCGAATCAAGAAAGAACGACTTCTCCTTAGGATCGAGTTGATCTGAGAAGTAGCCAAATCCATGCATGAGAACATTGATCGCTGAGGTTCTTCGCGGAGCTTTGAGAAGAGCGAGATGAAATAGCTTGGCATAGTCAGCAAAGACATCATTCATTGGTCTCTTGGTCGGATTTGCCACAATTCGACCCAATTCGCGCATCTTGGTTTGGTTATAGGCCATCAGCACCAGTTTGTATTGGGAATGGAAGGCAACCAAATCACGGGCCCGACCCTTTGTTTGAGCTTGTCGAAATCGAGCGATAGCAAACAGCCTTGTAAGAAAGTGTTGGCGAATATCAAAGCTCTTAATCCTTCCCTCATCCTCCATAGCCGCAAAAGGATATGCTTTGGCCATCGCTGCCGCGAACATCCCACTTGATCGAATCGATGCTGCCCCTCGCTTTTCATTGACATAGACCTTTACTTCACGAGGTCCACATGAGGGAGACGCGAATTTCAGGATGAAACCATCTGGCGGCTCAATCTCGCTAAGAAAATGTTGACTGAATGCCTTCATTTTGTCAGTCACATCAAGCCCCGTCTCTGGCTGCACGAGCGCTTGTGATGTGTCATCACCTACAAGGCGAATGGGATCGCGAGGGATACCAAGGCCAACGGCGACTTCAGGGCAAACCGTGACAATCTCGACGAACGGTTTGATTTGCTCGACGAGCGGCTCACTAATTGTCCCCCCATTCCAGCGACAGTTGTCGAACCCCAGGCAGCGGCTAAAAACGACTCGCGGTCTCGTACTACCCATTCTTGTTATCCCTCCCTGAACCGCTATCAGCCAATGGTGATATCTACTGAACCTCTGCCTCCATTTGATCTACGTGTCGCTTACTCGATCCCAAAAATCTCTCGCCAATGCTCGAGAAGCCATTCGCACGTCCACTCCTCTTGAGCGCGAAGCATGATGAAGATGTGCTTGGACAAATCTGGATCTGGATAGCCTGTAGAGTCGGCCATGAGCATTGGATTCGTTGCAGCCAGAACAATTTGCTCATCTGCCCATTCAATGGTTCCTTCAATTCGATCCGATGACACAGCGATCCCAGAAAGCTGGTACTGAACACGTTGAACGACGTAGATTTGCGCTTCGATGAATCCCATCAGGTTCACATTCACCGTCATACCAGGGAATCCGTCTTCGTCCTGATCAAACACTCGAGGATCATTGGGATCCACAGGCAACGCATCCCCGAGCATATCGTCTAGAACAGCACCTCGGACCTCGATGTATCGCTGCTGTATGAAGGCTATCTCTCCATCCGTTTCACTGAGCACGGCTTCCCGAGGATGAGGACGAAGCGCTGCCATGAACGAGGCCGGTATCTCTGTGATAGCAAGAGAAGAGCTATCTTCTATGAATGTGAAGCAATAGCGATCCGTCATCGTGAGCGAGTCGTCAACCTGCTCTATCTCTACCTGCTGAACCACATAGCTCGTTTGAGCGGATTCACCCACAAGCGGTAGGACGGCTATCCTTGGATACACCTGAACCATGACCCAACTACCGTTGAAGTTGGGAATTGCCCCCTCTGCAACGCCGCCAACCAAGGCGGCCAGTAGAAGTCCAAGCAGGAATCGCATTCCCCGATTCGACAACCCCATAATCACCCTTTTAGGGCATGTTTATGCTCTGATCTGTCATTCTGAAGCTCTCGAAATCATATCCCTGAGACTCCAGCCTGCTCACAATGCCAGCAAACACATCGTCAGGTAGAGTCGGCGTACGGCTGAGAATCCAGCCGAACTTCCGAGATGGATGACCAACAACAGCATAGGAGTAGTCTGGCGCTAGATCGATCACCCAATACGGTGCGCCGAACCACCACATACCGAGGAACCGAACGAAGCTAACCTTGAGCTTGCTCGATTCTGACGTATCGGGAATCCAAGCTTGGCCCCGAGCGACATCCACGTTGCCTGCCACGTCGTAACATGTATTGGTCACTTGAATCCTGCCGTTCTCAAGCAGCTGGTACTCAGCCGTCGTTCCTTGCACACACTGTCGTTCAAATGTTGTTGGGATGCTTGCGATCGCATACCAAAGTCCCATGTATTGTTCTGCGTCTACTGATTCGACAACTTGCATCGGTTCATTTGTCGCCATTACCCCAATACTCCAGCACAACAAGATGATCATCACAGCTCCTATTCGCAAGGTTCCCCCTTCAGTTCTGTCAGTCTGGTTGTACATGGATATTCCATCTAGTATCAATCACGCAACTTCCTTGGTGGCCAGGGGACAAGAACTGATGTCCGACGTTTGTACAGTTCGTAGTTATCCTGCCCACCCCATTTCTCATCAGATCGCCTTTCAAGCATCGGGATCCCACTGACCCGTGTAAGTAGCAGCACGACAAAGATCGGAGAGATTAGGGTGATCCATTGCCACCCCCGTAGAACAGGTGCCACAATGACGGCCATGCCAATCCAGAGGATGATCTCTCCGAAGTAGTTGGGATGACGTGACCAACTCCAGAGCCCCGTATGAATGAATTTACCTTTGTTGGCCGAATCCGAGCGAAATCTACTCTTCTGCGCGTCAGCCAACGCCTCAATAGCTATGCCGAGCATCCACAGGCCCAATCCAATGTAGGAGCCTGTGCCTAGGGGACTTCGCACAGGCGTCGTCATCGCTGCCAGTGCTGCGGCTAGCGTCAACGAAATCCACAATCCCTGCAACGTCCATGTCATCAGAAAGCGTGGGATCGAAGGCTTGATGGCGTCAAAACGCGCATCCTTACCTGATCGGTGCACGCGGAGCAGAAGGAACACACCAAGTCGCATCGCCCAAATGACGACAAGCATGAAGAGCAAAACAGAACGAGCATCGCGCGCTGGCCCCAGTGCGAGGGCCAAGCCTGCCACGATGATGTAGGATGCACTCCCCGTGATGTCGAAGAATTTCTCTGTTTGCCAGATGTAGGCAGGGATGAAGGCCAGCCACTGCAACAGGAAGGCAATGGCGACAAGCAGAAAGAAGGTCGGGAATCCCATCCATGTCGTTCCGCCCTGACTGCCCGCCCAGGCCACCAATAGTGCAGCAATCATGGCAGCCGGAATGGCCAAGAGTGCACTGCGGTCGGACCGCTCCATGTTCGTTTCACTCCTTATCGTTTCTCTACAGGCTTTGCGTCATGATGTCTATTGTCATGCTGGGAAGAGGCGTCTCTCATTCTTCCTACAACACCTGCTCCCTATAATCAAACAGCGCTGCTATGATCGAGGATATAGTACAAGGGGGTTCAATATGAAAACAGTGGCAATTCTGGCCGGTCTAGGAGCTCTGGCAATGACGCTCATACTTGCCTATGCCTTTGTCGAAGGCGATTTTACTGGCGAGGGGCGGCAGTTGCTTGCCATGCCATGGGGAAGTGTGTCGCTGGTGGATCTCTACGTTGGTTTTCTCCTGTTTTCCGTTTGGATTCTCTTTCGAGAAGGGATCACCCTTCCATCAGTTCTGTGGATTGTTGCGGTGATGTCGCTAGGGAGCCTCGCCATCTGCGTGTATGTCCTTGTCTGTGTTCGGACAAGCAAGGGTGATTGCCACAGCTTCTTCATGGGCCGACACGCGAGGCCATCGACTTGAAGTCAAAGCATCCAAGAGTCGCGGAGCTGATAGAGGAATTTCGCTCGGTGGTGGTTGGCCAGCGACCGTTGGGTGATGCTCTCGGCCCTCCGCTTGTCTTTGTACTGATCAACCTGATCTTCGGGATCTGGCCAGCCATCGCCTGCGCTGTTGGCTTGTCCCTTGCAATAACTACCCTTCGCCTTCTTCGGCGTCGTTCCCTTCGTTACGCGCTGGGCGGACTCACCGGAGTGGTCGTCGCTTCCCTGATAGCTGTTGGCCTTTCGCGTGGCGAAGGCTACTTCCTTCCAGGCATGGCGAGTGGGGCTGTAACGTCAATGCTTTGTTTGATCAGTGTAATGGTTCGACGTCCGCTGGTAGCCTGGACTAGCTACATCGCCCGCCGCTGGCCGCTCGGCTGGTATTGGCATCCACGGGTTCGGCCCGCCTACAGCGAGGTAACCTTGGCGTGGTTCCTGTTCTTCGTTCTGCGATTCGGAGTTCAGGTCCTACTATTTCGACGAGGAGCAACGCTGGCGTTGAGTACGGTCAACCTCTTGCTAGGCTGGCCATCGATCACCCTTCTCTTGGTGGGGAGCTACATCTACGGGCAATGGCGGCTTCGGCACTTGCAGGGCCCCAGTGTGGATGAGTTTCGGTGTAAGACGTCGCCTCCATGGGCTGGACAGAAACGGGGCTTCTAGTTGTGTGATGTCGCGAGATGTGCTCTGGCGCACTCCCCACAGCCTGTGAAATCACTACCTGCTTGCAAAAAGACATGACCTCTTTGCCTTTGAAATCGGGTGATGAAAACATCCATCACCACGCAGCAACGCACGAACGCGTTCTACATTCAGTCCCCCAGGCTCCATACCATCAGGGCGGACACTCGTCCAGGACGTCCGCGTCCCTATTGCGTCTGGGTGCTCCTTCCTGGACGACTTCGGAACTCCTCTCGATTCTGAGATGAGCCTCGAAATCAGTGAACTCCTGGGAATCTCGTAGCCTGGGCAGACCACTACCTTCCCGAGAGCAGGGACTCCGAATCATATACGGCCTCCTTGTTTACGGAGCGGAATTTCGCAACCATATCGCATGACTACTGAATCCAATGATATTTCACGGAAGCTCAACCTAGAGATGAAGCTCATCCGCGGCGGGGAGGTCGAGCACACAGAAACGATTCGCACGGAGTCACCACAGCAAGTACTCAGGTCAGTCGACGGCATTGCTGATATGGCGAGGAGGCAGTACCCACCGGCCAATCAGTGCATCTACTGCGGAGAGACAACGGGGTTGAGCAAAGAGCATATCGTACCTTATGGCTTGAACGGAACCTCGACGATTCAGAAGGCTTCATGTTCTGACTGCGCAGCTGTGACCGGTGACTTCGAACGTAGAGTATTAAGAGGGCCAATGAGGTCTGTGAGGCTGCTCCACGGATTTCAGTCTCGTCGAAAGCACGAGGGGGCAAGTCGTACCCAGATGATCGAGATCGAGAAGGACGGGAAGATGTCTGCGATCGAAGTGCCAATCGACGAGATGCCGATCTTGCTGTTCTTCCCGGAGTTCACTCCGCCCTGGTGCCTGACTGGCAAGACAGGAAAAGGCATCGACATGACTGGAGTGGCCGTTGTGCATTTCGGTCCGAGTCCAGAGGAGTTCGCGAAGAGTATTGGGGCAGACAGCGTCCGCTCTGAGTCTCCTCCCATGGAGCCGGCCGCCTTCGCCAGACTAATCGCGAAGATCGGGTACGCACATGCCTTTGCTGAGGGTGCGCTTGACCAGCTGGAGGTCTCCAATGCCGTTGTGCCAGCAATTCTTGGCCAGGAGGGTATTGGGCAATGGGTGGGCACGCTTGGAGGACCCTATCCAAAGTACCCGGGTGTCCTTCATCGAGTCGCCCTGCGAGTGCACAAGGAAGCGCATCTCTTCATGGCTGAGGTTCAGCTGTTCGCAAGCTCTGCTGCACCGGCCTATGGCGTGGTGCTTGGGATGCTCAAGACAGCTACCTGATGATGGACACCAACGAGGCTTGCGAATCAGCAGACGCAGCCGCAATGAGAGTTCGGCGGAGTGAGGTGAGAAATGGAAACGCTTAATGTGAATTGCTTCAGCGACTTGCATGAGTATGTTCACTCAAGATCAACGGAGCGAATTGTAGTCGTCTATCGAGGTGTCCGAGATAGAGTCGAACACCTACTTACACCGAAGGTCGGACGAACGGGGACGCGGGGGAAGACCCTGTTGGGAGATGAGAAAAGGATGCTGCGTCTCTTCAAGGAGCGAGCCTTCGGCTACCTGCCTTTCACCCCAGAAGATGACTGGGAGTGGCTGACGATTGCCCAGCATCACGGGTTGCCTACTCGGCTCCTTGATTGGACTCGGAACCCTCTCGTTGCTGCGTACTTCGCGACAGAGAAGCAGCACGATGGGGAGAGCCTGATTTACGCATTCAAGAGCAACTCCTATGTGAACCGAGATGAATGCGACTCTCCCTTCGATATCAACGCGACGGATCGCTTCCTTCCCAGGAACGTGACTCCCCGGTTGACCGCCCAGGCAGGGGCGTTCACAGTGCATCCAGATCCCAGAAAACCATTTGAGTCGGCAGCGATTGATCATCTGGTGATCGCCGCACAGTTCCGCAGGGAACTCAAGGGCATCCTGTACAAATACGGGATCCACCGTGCGACACTGTTCCCTGATCTCGATGGCTTGTGCAAGCACATCGAGTGGCTAAGAACTGATCAGTACTAACGCGGAGTCTGGAGCAGCAACCTTGCAGGTCTCGACTTCGAACTCATTCATGAGGCTGTACTCCTTGCGGTATTCCAACTCAGCACCACGAGGAACTGAGTAGTCCACTAGCGGCTCTCTATGAGATAGTGCTCTCCTGCCATTCTGAAGTGTGTTTCCTCGATCTCGGCCACAGCCTCGAGAGACATCAATCACCACACTGCTACGCACGGACGCGTTCTGCATTCAGTCTGCCAGGCTCCACAGCGATTCGGAAATGCTAGATGCAGTACGGCTTTCGTGTCTGGTGCAACCAGTCACGTGGATACATGATTCGTGTTGTCTTTGACAGGATGAATGCTTTCGAGTTCGAGTCCCCCAGGCTCCAAAACGCGGTTTCCATCCGCCTCTCGGAGAACCCTGACTCCCGGCTGAAGGTCAGTCTAGCACCGCAGCTACTGGTACACGGCCGATTTCGGGGATTCGTTGCTGGCAAGCGGAGAACAGCCGCTGACCGCCTTTCGGAAGATGCTCCCCCACCGTTCCATGTTTGTCTTGAATGCAATTGCATCAGAAGGGCAAGCAGCGATACATGAACCGCAGTGAATGCACTGAGGAGCGCCCTTCGGAATGGATGGGCCAGTCTCGGCCATCTCGAGGCGCAGTACAGGACATACCTCTGCACACTTGCCACACTGCACACACTTGTCCGTGTCGAAGTGCAAGATCGGGTAGATGTGCCGCTGGAAGAAACCCTCCCGGATGAGTACCTTCGCCTTGGCTCTGTCTGCGAAGCTTAGGTAGCGCAACTGGCGCGTTGCATCCGGACGCTCTCTCCCTTGCTGACCCTCCAGACCCGTTATCCGAGCGCTTAGGTCCTCGATGAACGGGATGGCCTCGTCTCCCGGCATTCCCACATTCACGTCGGTCGGAAAGAGCTTCCCATAGCAGTGGTACGAGTCGATCTTCATCGCGAGAACAGGGCTTCTCCCAGTCCTGCGCAGCGCCCTTGCGGCGTCTTCGAGTGCGACACCCGAGGATACTGTGCCGTAGGTGACGAAGGGAACAGCGTATCTCCCCCAACAATTCCCAGGCCGTGGTAGAGCCTTGATGAGGTTCAGAACGTTGTAGTGCATGTGATGCGCGTAGACTGGACCCCCAATGCAAAGCACGTCGTGCGGCTTCACGTTCTCCGCAAGGAATCTCGACGGGTCGCGCTCGCGGAAGAGGGTTCTGTTCCCGGTAGCGTCGGCAATTTGCACATCGGCGCCGTTCATCGAAAGGTGTTCTTCAAGCATGCTGGCGACCTTGCGTGTGTTCCCGGAGGGGCTGAAGACAACGATGCTCACCTTCATCCGGCTTTCCGTCTCGGTTCGTGCCTCGCTGCGAGAAGCGTGACTTCTTCGCACGTTCATAGCTGTCCTCCCTGTTGCAGTTCAGCTGCTAAACGATCACTGCAAAAAAACTACCTCTCTTCCCTTCCGGGTCCGATTGACTGCTGTCGCTCTTCATGCAGAGTCAGTATTGCGTCGAAGTCCGTCATCACTGAGAGAAACGTGCTCAGCTTGCTTTCAAGATCGGATCCACAGTACTCACGAACACTCTCAAGCACGTCCAGATCAAACTTCTCATGGTTTCGAAGTCCTATCCGACCAAGCTCCGTAAGACTCAGAACCACTTCCTTGGCGTTGTCCTGAGCGCGCGCTTTCCGAACCATTCCCTTCTCAGCAAGCTTGGAGACCATCTGCGAGACTGCTCCTTTCGTCACGCCCATCCTCTCAGCTAGCTGCGTTACGTTTGTCCCGATGCTCTTTCCAATTGCCTGGATCGTGTGGATCTCACCCCCGTGCAGCGGAACCCCTGTACCGTACTCGCGAGGAGCTTGCTGCATTGCGGCAAGCCGTCCTACCACTCGATTCAGAACACTCAGGAGCTCTTCGAACGTTGAGTCGAGACTCTTCATGGCGGCATTGTATAGCCACTAAACCATCCTGTCAAGAAGCGCCAGTGAACCAAGACTGTGTTCTTCGCTGCGAGCTGCCGCCAACGCTCTCCAAACAGAAGAACCTCTACCCCGGCATGGAGCAGCGACAGGGGGAGAACCGCCCGGTATGGGCCGCTTGCCTGCAGACCGCAATTGCACTGCGAGCAGGGACGAAACGGTCGTCGATCACCATTCAGCAACATACGAACGCGTTCTACATTCAGTCCCCCAGGCTCCAAACTGCCCTTCAGCTCAATCCCCATGTACGCTTTCGTTGGCTCCTTGCTCGATGGTTCGCTGTATCCCATCATGGTGAACGATGAGCGGAACAGGGAAGTACGAGAGTCAGTACCGCGAGCGACGAGGCGTCTGCGGAGAGCCGTTCCCCGAGATCGCCAGCTTCTTCGAGTCATATGACAGACAGGGCGCGCGAATCCTCGATCTGGGCTGTGGACAGGGTCGAGATGCCCTCATGGTTGCTCGCCGAAGCCACTCCGTACTGGGCGTCGATTCTTCTCAGACTGGTATCCAGCAGATGCTCGAAGATGCCGATGCGGAAGGACTCAGCGTAGAGGGGGTTGTCGCTGATCTCACGGAATACGAGATCGAGGGGAGTTACGACATCATCATCCTGGATCGCGTCCTCCACATGATCGAGAAGGATTCGCGCAGTGCCTTGCTCGAACAGGTACTCCAGCACGTCTCCCCAAGTGGCTTCGTTCTGATTGCGGACATGCCGGGCAACAAGGCTGCTGTTCGAGACGCGTTCAGCGAAGACTCACGGAAGTGGTCTACTGTACTGGATCGGGAGGGGTTTCTGTTCATGCAACGAGGACCCGAAAGCAGTCACGGATCACCACGTAGCGGCTAACGAACGCGTTCTACATTCAGTCCCCCAGGCTCACCGGTCCTGATACAGTGTCACCCTTGGTCGTCGAGGCCCTCGGTTTCCGAATGCCGATCCGCCTCCTCGTGAACGTGAACCGAGGCCGGTTCTCATCTTGTTAGCGGTCCAGTAGATCGAAGAACGCGTCCTACAATCAGCTATCCAGGGAGCTCACTTAATCCTTCGCAATGAGTATCGAATCATAATCGTGTATGTGAGTTCCCACTGGTCCGGGCAGCAAGTGGCGATGCAAAAGGGTGTGATTGAGAAGGAGTCAGTGTAATTGCCTCCATCGAAGTCCATTGGCCATATCTGCGACGGCTGTCTGCGTGTGTCTCCCGACCCGAGCCAAATCCTGTCCCAGTGAAACGGACACTCATGCGCCGTATAGGTTTTCAGGTCGGCGCTGTCACAGATGCGTAAACCACCTGCCGGAGTCTCCATTCGGAGCTCAAACCACTGGATAACCTCGTAGTCGTGAAATGGGAAAGGGAAGCTATCCGGGGGAGGACTCTCGAACTCCACGTCGATTGCGAAGTCTATCCTTCCAGTGGTGCAGTCCACATCGTCCAAGAGGTTACGCCCCTGCATCTCGGCAAGAGAGACGCCGTTCACAACGAGGGATCTCGGATTGAGTCGATAGGTCTCGATCATCTTATCGTGCAAGTGCGGATTGAAGCCTATCTTGGGCTCTCTGCTCTCGATCTCGAACGTGTTCTCTGCAATCTCGAGGGTGAAACGTCTACCTTCGACTCGCACAAGAAGCTTCGGCGCGTCAGGCGAAACTACACTCGGCGAGGAAATCGATCCTTGTTGTCCACATTGAACAGAGACGCCAAGAGGAATCACGGTGTACAACCCAGCGTCGGCATCAGCGCTGGCAGATTCACTCGTGGTTCCTGCAATCCCAACCAAACTCGAAGTGCTGGCAGGAGCTACTGGCTGGACCTGGAGGTATTCCTCCTGCAGTCCAATCACAATTGTTTTCGTCTCCCCGGGCGCGAGGGCAAATGTGGCGGGGAAAACATGCCAGTACCCGCCCTCGTGCCATATGAATGCTGGCAGTGCTTCGTATCTCTTGCACTTCTCCAGGCTGCTTTCGTCCACCGTCAATGTGACGGTGCAGAGAGGGCACTTCTCTGTTGGCGTGCTGCAGTTTCGGACCGTGAGTTCGCCAGTTGGGTGGTCAGTGTGCTCGTGACATACACACGTCTCGAACTTCAGTTCCGACGGTTCAAACTCCACGCAGAGATTGCAAGTGTCGCTTTCCTGCAGCCCTGTCACTTGCGCTGGCTGTGCTAGGGGGAGCAAACAGATCTCCCCCAAACTGATTGTCTCAATCCCGAAGATTGCGACTCTACTGACTGCTTCCCCCATGGCTTCCTGATAGCCATAGACGGATATCCCGTAGCCGCCGTCATCCAGACTCACGCGCACCACTTCAGCTGCGATGGGACCACCTTCGCACTCCGAGAGTCTCCCGATCACAGTGGTTGCTGGTGGGACACTGATACGGAACTCACCGTCCTTGTCAGTTGTTCCCTCGAAGCGATCCCCCTCGCCTGCCGGACGCGGCTCGAGTGGCATGAGACCGGTCAAGAAGCCGGGTATCGTCGTC
>JGI10211J34971_10004203_pt1 | contig 11447 bp, 11 predicted proteins | sample Etolagsediment_FD_34971 | JGI IMG/M metagenome (IMG submission 34971)
CAGGTGAATCCTGTGACAGGGGGCGGCTTGAGCAATATTCTTGTCGCTGGAAGTATTGCAGGAACTGTCGCTGCAGAAGCAGTAAAAAAGGATGATTTCTCAAATAAATTCCTGAAAAAATATCATAAAATGTGGATGAAAGAGAAAGGAAATCATCAAAAAGTTCATTACAAGTTAAAACAAGTTTTCTTCGATTTCTCAGATGATGAACTGAACGAGATTGTTGGTCTTCTGCATGATATTCCCCAGGAAAAACTCACTCTCTTTCAGCTTTTTAAAACTGCAGTACGAAACAAACCTTCTCTTGTGAAGGAACTCATTAAGATATATCTCTAAATTTAAATTTGACATAATATCGGGATAGACAAATTCTATCCTTTCGTCAGGGGTGCTCCCATGGGCTGAGAACATACCCTCGAACCTGATCCAGATAATGCTGGCGTAGGAAAAGTTCACCGGGCATCGTTGATGAACCGGTTTTTTTATTTGAAAGGATTGTATGAAAGCGTTACCAAAAAAGATGGGGCTTTATTTCATCATTGATGGAATGTACACAAGAGAATTTGAAAAATTCACTCGCATGGCTATTCGAAACGATGTTTCCATTATTCAATATCGAGATAAAAATGCTGATCTACAAACCATGAAAAATAATGCGCTGAAAATGCAAAAACTTACTGCGCAAAGCTCCACTTGTTTTATTGTTAATGACATTCCAGAGGTCGCTCTTTTCTCCCGTGCTGATGGAATACATGTAGGACAGAGTGATGAACATTATCTCCAAGTGAGAAAGCATATGCCCGATAACATCATCGGTGTAAGCACAATGACCCTCGAAGAATCTATTGAAGCTGAGAAACTCGGTGCAGATTACCTCGGAGTAGGTCCAATATTTATTACTCAAACCAAACCTGATACCCCACCTCCTATCGGTCTGGCGAACCTTAAAGAAATTGTGGACAATACATCAATCCCAATTGTCGCCATTGGTGGCATCAGCTTGGATAATTTAGAGAGTATTCTGGAAACAGGCGTACATGGTGTTGCAATTATTTCAGCCATACTGACCGCTCCGGATCCCGAGAAAGAAATACAAAAGATTCAGAATATCACCGAGATATACAACAAAAAGTGAGATATACATGAAAGAACTGCATTTACCGCTTTTTAAACTTTTACAAAAAATAAGAAACACGAATCCGCTGGTTCATCATATCACAAATTGGGTAACGATTGCCAATTGCGCAAACATCGTGCGGCTCACAGGTGGTTTGCCAATTATGGCACATGCTCCAGAAGAAGTCGCTGATATGGTTAAATTATCGAATGCACTGGTTCTCAATATAGGCACACTCACCACGGAATTAGTCGAATCTATGAAAATTGCAGCAAAAGCGGCCAATGAAAAAGGAATTCCTGTCGTACTCGATGCGGTCGGTGTAGGCGCAACTCCATTTCGGAACCAAAAAGCTTTTGAGCTCCTCGACGAATGCTCAATCGACATCATTAAAGGGAATGCTTCTGAGATTGGCAAACTTGCGGGCGAAGATGTTATTACCCGGGGAGTTGAGGCAGTTGATGTGCAGCTCGATCTCGCGAAAGTAGCAAAAAAATTGGCAAAAGACAGAAAAGCAGCAGTCGTCATCACTGCTCCCGAAGATATCGTTGCATGGAAGGATGACGTTTATGTTGTGAAAAATGGACATCCTTTGATGGGGCAGATCGTTGGAACCGGATGCATGGCTGCCTCGGTCATTGGTTGTTTCTGCGCTGTTGAGAAGGATTACGGAAAAGCTAGTGCTGCAGGTCTTGCAGTATATGAAATAGCAGCAGAGAAAGCTGCACGAGAGACGTTTACTCCGTTTGCATTCAAACAGAAATTTTTCGATGAACTCTTTAAAATGGATGAAGTATGCGACTGGATGCAAAAGATCTTTTCTTTATAAATATTGAGTTTTTATAAATTTGCAATAAGAAGGTACAATGACATTATTAGAACAGGCAAAAAAGGGAATTATCACTGAGGATATGCTCCTTGTCGCCAAAGATGAACACTGCGATGCAGAATGGCTGAGAGACGAGATAGCTGCAGGACATATTGTTATTCCCCAAAATATAAAAAGAAAATTTCAACCTGTGGGAATTGGGAATAAGCTGCGCACAAAAATAAATGCAAACATTGGCACTTCTCCCGATCATTTTGATATACAGGAGGAGCTGGAAAAACTCAAAGTCTCTGTTGCCTACGGCTCTGACAGTGTGATGGATCTGTCTACAGGAGGAAATCTTTCAGCAATCCGCAAAGCAATCCTAGATCAATCTCCGATTATGGTTGGCACAGTACCCATCTACCAGGTTGCCGCAGAACTTCTCGACGAAGACCATGATATCAAAGAAATGACTGTTGATCAGCTTTTTGATTCTATAGAAAAGCAGTGTGAAGAAGGTGTGGATTATATCACTGTTCATTGCGGAATTACTGAAAAAGCAGTTGATGCAATGAAAAAACAACCGCGGCTGCTCGGGGTAGTAAGCAGGGGCGGCTCACTCCTTCTTAAATGGATGAAAGTCCACAAAAAAGAAAATCCTCTGTATGAATATTATGATAGATTGTTAGAAATCGCTTATAAGTATGATGTTACTCTCAGTCTTGGCGACGGATTACGACCGGGCTGTCTTGCTGATGCAAGCGATGCCGGTCAGTTCCAGGAACTTATTACTCTTGGGGAATTACAGCAGCGAGCCCTGAAAGCAAATGTGCAATCTATGATCGAAGGTCCCGGGCATGTGCCGCTTCATCAGATCGAAGCAAATGTACGTTTACAGAAATCCCTTTGCCATGGTGCTCCTTTTTATGTACTTGGTCCTATCACAACAGATATTGCTCCAGGGTATGATCATATTACAAGTGCGATAGGCGGCACTCTTGCAGCTTATTATGGCGCAGATTTTCTCTGTTATGTTACTCCTTCCGAGCATCTCTGCCTTCCCACCAAAGACGATGTGCGCGAAGGCGTGATAGCCGCAAAAATAGCTGCCCATTCTGCAGACATTGCATGTGGTTTGCCGGGAAGCATGGATAGAGATAACAAGATTTCTAAATATCGTTCTGAGTTTAATTGGGAAGGGCAATACGAAACCTCCATTGATCCTCTCCTTGCGAAGAAAAGACGTAAAGCAAGTGAAGATTTCTCTGAAGATGTGTGCACAATGTGTGGCAAATTATGTGCGATAAAAACGTTTAAAAGTTAAAATGTTTAAAAGTTAGAAAGTTGGAAAGTTAGAAAGTTAGAAGGTTTGAAAGTTGGAAAGTTAGAAAGTTAAAAGGTTGGACGGATTTAATGTTAGAAAATTAAAAAAGAGTAATGTTTCTAAGGAAATTTTTTTATATTGAAAGGAATTAAATATGAGTACATTTAAAAGTATCGAGGAAATTGATGTGTGGAATGAAGCAGTTGAACTTGCTGTCGATATATACAGAATTACCAGTCTTGATGCTTTCTCGCATGATTTTTCTTTGAAAGACCAGCTTCGAAGGAGTGCTCTTTCAATTTCGTCAAATATTGCAGAAGGTTATGAAAGAGAAACAACCAAAGAATTCATTCGGTTTTTGTATATTGCGAAAGGTTCATGCGGTGAATTGAGATCGCAGATTTATGTCTCATATAAAATCGGTTTTTTAGACCAAGAAAATTTCGATATTTTATTCAATACTTCAAAGACAATTTCCGCCAAAATTCAATCATTAATAAATTATCTGAAGACAAAACTATGAAAAAATCTTCAAAATCTGCAAACCTCCAAACCTTAAAACCTGTAACCCGACAAACCTGCAAACCTTATTGCTTAACAATAGCCGCAAGCGATACCTCCGGCAATGCAGGCATTCAAAGAGATATTAAAACATTTCACGACATTGGTGTTAAAGGACTATCTGTAGTTACGGGGATAACAGCTCAAACTGATAAAAATGTGATTTTTTCCAAAGCATTACCTGTCGAGCAGGTTCAAATTCAACTGAAAACAGTCTTCGAAAATTATCATATCTCCTCTGTAAAAATCGGTGTAGTGTTCAATAAAGAGATGATGGAATGCATCTCATATTATTTGAGCAATCATGCTGCCAAAAATGTCCTTATCGACCCTATCATAAACGCAAGTGACGGATACACCTTTCTCAATAAAGAAAGCTATTCCAATTTGAGGAATGAATTCCTGAAAGCTGCAGATGTTATTACACCAAATGTGCCTGAACTCGAATCATTAAGTGGAATTCAGATCGTAGATAAAACAATGCTTCAAGAAGCAGGCAGACTCCTCTCCCAAAAATATGATGCATATATCTTCGCCAAAGGTGGTCATCTCAAAGATAAAAACATTATCACAGATTATCTTATTAAAGGAACTGACATAGATGTTTTTCCCAATCCGAATGCACATTTATCACACATTCACGGCACCGGTTGCCTGATCTCATCAGCGATAACTGCATTCATTGCTCTGGATCATGATATTAAAACCGCGATCTTAAAGGCAAAGGAATATTTTTATTCATTCTTTGATTAAGAAAATAAAGTGATTTCTTGAATAAGATAACTTTATTTTTCAGGTATCCCAATTTTAAATATTTGACAAATAATTATCCTTTTACGAGATGAACACGATGGTAACAGAAGTCAAACCAATTAGTCACATTGAAATATACAGGAAGCTCACGCATCTCTTTGCGATCATTATTCCTGTGCTCTATTACTTTGTAATAAAGAACCAGCTCATTGCTATCGCAATACTCCTGCCCTTCGCCATCGGGTCAGTGGTCTGGGATTCTGCGAGAATTGAGAATCCAAAATATCGGCACAAATTCCTGAAACTTTTCGGTTCGCACCTCAGAGATTCTGAAGTGAGCAGACTTACCGGTGGGTCATATCTCCTCACAGCTTCTGTTGTGATAATCGCAGTTTTTTCTAGAGAGATTGCTTTCCTTGCTATATCCTATCTCGTCATAGGAGATACTTTTGCTGCTTTCTTCGGACTTTCTATGGGGAGAAGAAAATTTATACACTCAAAAAAATCTCTAGAAGGATTGATCGGTGCATTTACTGCGTGTTCTGTGTGGGGGCTTTTAAGCTACTTTTTATTTCTTAAGCGTGTATTCTCTTATAATTGTGCACACCCCGAACTTGCAGTAATAATGATCCTTATCGGAGCACTCACCGCATCTGTTGTTGAATCAGTCGATCTTCACATCAATGATAATATTAGCATTCCGATACTATCAGCTCTGGCGATGACGGTCATATATCTGTTTATTTAGAAAGTAATATTGTGAACTTTAGAATACAAGAAAGTAATGTTGCGGAATATTTTTCTTACAGTTCGTTTTCGTGCTTTTCGTGTATTTCGTGGTTAAAAGTATTCATATATAGGAGATCAAGATGAAACTTTCCTTTGTGATCCCGGTTTTTAATGAAGAAAAAAGTCTCAAAGTGTTACACAAAGAAATTATAGAAAACATTCCAAACACTACGTACGAGATCATTTTTATTGATGACGGCAGTACTGATAATTCATATACTGTTATAGAAGAGATCGCTCGAGAAGATGCCAATATCAAGCCAATCAGATTCCGCACCAACTTTGGAAAAGCAGCTGCATTACAAGCAGGATTTGATAAAGCACAAGGAGAGATCATCTTTACTATGGATGCAGATCTTCAGGATGATCCGAAAGAGATTCCTCGCTTCATCGAAAAGATCGATGAAGGATATGATCTTGTCTCGGGTTGGAAGAAAAAAAGAAAAGATCCGATCATGAAACGATGGCCCTCTAAATTTTTTAACCTGATCACCTCTATGGTCTTTCATTTAAGGTTACATGATTACAATTGCGGTTACAAAGCATATTGTAGAGATGCAGCAAAGTCTCTCAATATTTACGGAGAGCTTTACCGCTATATTCCTGCGATAGTGTGGTCAAAAGGATTTTCTGTTACTGAAATAGTAGTCACACATCATAAAAGAAAATTTGGAAAATCAAAGTACGGTGCAAGCCGACTCATACGCGGTTTCCTTGATCTGCTCACAGTTACCATGATCACAAAATACCGCAGAAGCCCTCTCTATCTCTTTGGGGCAAGTGGATTGATCATCTCACTTATCGGATTTATCATTAGTGTATGGCTCGCGGTGAAGAAAATTTTCTTTGGTATGAGCTTGAGTAATAGACCTCTGCTCTTTCTCGGTATCCTTCTGATCGTTGTCGGCGTACAGCTTATTTCACTTGGACTGCTTGGAGAAATGATCGTATATAGTTCACGTCAGAAGAATAAAAAAAGTGATAAGTTAGAGAGCAATGTAAGGGATTAGAAAGAATATCCTATAGAAAAGTTCCAGAAATTGTGCTTCTTGCTTTGCTCATAAGCAAATTTGACCGGACCAAAGATTGTGGTCATTTCCAAGCCGAAAGAATACCCTACTTTCTCTCCCTTATCAAATATATTCCAAAAATCTTCCATTGATTCAATATTCCCGAATTGGCCGATCCCAATTTTAGCAACACAGAAGAGTTGTTTGCGCGGATCGCTTATTGCAAAATCCCGTAAAAGATAACGCAATTTCAAAGAAGCATACACAACATCCTCTCCCTTTACTTCGTCATAATTGAATCCGTAGAATGTATCTTCGGGCTTGTGGAAAAAGAGCCTGTTTTCAGGAATATTCCCGCTTTCGCTGTCATGAAGGTACAATCGAGACCAATTCTCAAGAGTCCATTTTTTATGAAGAGAAAAACTGAAACCGTTCTCGAATTGAATTTCACTGAAATTGTTCACTGATCCAAGTGCTTTATCAAATCGGACATACGATGCTCTACGATACAAGCCCTTCGTGGGATAGAGCATGTTATCAAAATCATCAAACAGAATCTGCAAGCCAATACCGGAACTTGTTTTCTCAAACTTAAGGTTTGCGGTTCGATAATCAAATATAAACGAGAGCATTCCTAACTTTGTATCGTCAAAAAAACCGCTTTCCAGCCGGAAGTTCCAGAACCTGTTTTCCGTGTTTTCAGTATCATCGTAGAGATATAAATGGAGAAGATTGTTCCAGTTGGAGTTAAAAATTCTATCCGTACTAAAGCGTACACCATACTTTCGATCGATGCCAAAGCGAAGATACCATTGTAAGAGATGACCTTTACCGAATAAATTATCGTGCCCCATAGAAACAAAAGCGGAAGCTCCCTGTTGGGATGCATACTGTGCTCCTGCCTCTATGATCCCAAATGGCTTCTCAGAAACGCAGAATACAATATCCACTGCACCATTGCTGAGCGGTTCAACAGTGAAATTTACCAGATTAAAATAATTAGTGCCGTAGATTCGCTTAATATCTTTCTCTATTTTGAAAATATTGAACATATCGCCGGGATATGTGTGAACCTCACGCAGAATAACATTATCTTGAGTAAAAGCATTACCCTCGATCTTCACCTCATTAATTACGCCCTCTGTGAGTTCTATCTCAATTACATCAGATGAGACATTGGTTTTGACTATTTCTACAAGTACATAACCTTTCTTTATGTAGTGATCCTCAATACCTTCTTTGAGTTTATTAAGAGAATTCAGAGAATCAAGACTACTTTGGCTTAGGAGTTCCTCATCCGAAAATAAAGAATTGCCATGAATAATTATCTTTCTGCCCTCTATCCTGGTGAGAGATTTTTTATCATCATAATATACTGTATCAGGTTTTACAATATTCAAGATAGAGTCGATATGAGAATATGTTTCATAGTAACCGAGAGTGAGCAGTTCTTTGAATCGTGAGAACTCAGTATTCTTTATGTGCTTTGTAGAAGGTCTGATGATGATGTCTGCCTGCGTGAGTTCATCTTTAATCTTTGAGAACATCATGATATTGATAAGCTGGTTTGTGAAACTCGTAATATTGGTGAGATCTGTATCTGTAGCGAGATAATTTGTGGCATTTGAGGCGATAATTATATCAGCTCCCATATCGCGCATGCTGCTAATAGGAAGGTTGTTGGTAATACCTCCATCCACATAAAAGGTCGAATCAATCAAAGTGGGAGACAGCAGGAAAGGTACGGTCATGCTTGCCTGAACTACCTGGGGAAGTTCCCCTTTAGTGAAAATATGATTTTCTCCGTTCTTTATATTTGTTGTCGAAATAAAGAGCGGAGTTTTCAGTTTTAGAAAATTGCCCCTGCAAAGGTAATTTGCTCTTGTAAAAAAATAATCTAATTGGCTAACGATCTCCTGTGTATTGCCGAGAGAATTCGGAAATTTAAGCTCCCAGTCCTGGAATCGCACTCTCAGCACATTCGCTTCATTGATCCTTCTGGAGTAATAATAATACTGCTGCCTGTCTGGATTAGTTGCAATATTCCATTCTGTGCTCTCAATGATCTTCTGCATCTCATCCACTGAATATCCCGACGCATAGAATGCTGCCACAAGCGCGCCAAAACTCGTTCCCCCGATAAAATCAATCGGAATATTATACTCTTCCAAAGCCCTCAGTACCCCTATATGGGCAATTCCCCTTGCACCGCCGCCGCTCAATACCACTCCAATCGTTGGACGTGATTTTTCTGCACCAAAAAGACTACCTGTGCATAAAATAATTATCAGAAATAAGAATATGATCTTCTTTTTCATATGTTTATATTAATTGCTGTTTGAGGACTGTTCATGTCAATATTTTTGCGGAATGCTCAAAACCAAATTTATTGACAGCCGGAAAATAGATTTTTGAAATATGAGCAATGAAAATTAAATTCAATAAAACTACTACCACATTGATTCAACATTCATTGTGAATTTAAAAGGAGTACTCCATGAATCTCTATGATAAATGTGCAAGCTTTACTGAAGCAAAAATCCTTGAAGAGCAAGGTTTTTACCCCTATTTCCGTGTGATCAGTTCCGAGCAGGACACTGAAGTTATCGTAAACGGCAAGAAGACACTGATGCTCGGTTCCAATAGCTATCTCGGGCTTACAAATCATCCCAAGGTTAAGGAAGCTGCAGAAAATGCGATCAAGAAATATGGCACCGGTTGCGCCGGATCACGCTTTCTCAACGGTACACTTGATATTCATATCGAGCTGGAACGACGGCTTGCTGATCTGGTTGGAATGGATGCTGCCCTTGCATTTTCCACAGGATATCAGGCAAATCTCGGTGTGCTGAGCACGATCGTCGGACGTGGAGAATACTTCATCACAGATAAGCTTGATCATGCAAGTATTATCGACGGCTGCCATTTATCGTATGGAAAAATGCTCCGATTCAATCATAATGATATGAACGATCTTGAGCGTGTGCTCCAAAATGTTGAGGATACACCGAAACTTATTGTTGTTGATGGCATATTCAGCATGGAAGGTGATATCGCGCCCTTACCTCAGATCGTGCATCTGGCAGAAAAATATAATGCACAAATAATGTGTGATGATGCTCACTCTATCGGTGTGCTCGGGAAAAATGGTTCCGGAACTGCAAGTCACTTTGGAATAACAGATAAAATTGATGTGGTCATGGGAACTTTCAGTAAGTCCCTTGCCTCAGTTGGTGGTTTCATTGCAGGAAATGAAATGCTCATGCATTATCTCAAACATTTTTCCAGACCCCTCATTTTCAGCGCAAGTCTACCCCCTGCTTCTGCTGCGACTGTTATTGCAGCATTGGATATCATGGAGTCAGAACCTGATCGCATCGAGCGCTTATGGGAGATCACAAGGTATATGCAAAAGGGATTTACGGACATGGGATATGACATCGGCACGAGCTGTACACCCATCATTCCGCTGCATGTGGGTGAACTGATGACTGCTTTCAAGATGTGGCGCATGCTCGCTGATGACGGCGTGTTCATCAATCCTGTCATTCCTCCAGCCGTTCCAGAACATGACTGCCTTATCCGAACCAGTTTTATGGCTACTCACACAAATGAACAGCTTGATATGGCTCTTGATAAATTTAAAAAGGTTGGTAAGAAGCTGGGCGTGATATAAGCGCAACGATCACATTACTGACTTTTATAACCAAAATATATTTACAGAGAATTAGGAATAATAATCTGTATGATATTCCGCTTATTTTTTCTATATATTCTGAAATCCGTATCGAGAGTAAAAATTACACTATCAGATATCTGTTCGGAAAGTCTCACAAGACAGGCATCCGCCAGTGACATGGGAATGTTCTTATATTTTTCCAACAATTTTTTTATTAAGACAATTTCAGATTGAAGATCGAAGGGTAAAATGAGTAATTGCCTTTCGATCAATTCCAAAACATTTGATGCTCCGTGTGAGAAATTTTTTAATAAATAACATGCTTCAGAAATTACTGATTCACATGTGATGAGGGGAGGATTCAGGAGTGCGAATTGAGTCTTTGCCCATTCATGAAATTGGTCGTTCTTATTGAGGAATGCAACGATTGGACCAGTATCGACAATGACTTTTTTCTGTGTCATGAGCCATACCCTTCGAGATGAGCTTTATTAGTAGAGAGATCAGCTGATGCTTTGATCGTACCTGCAAGATCTTCAGCAAGATCAAGGAATGAACCGGAGACTGTCATCGTATCCTTTGAAAAATACTCGATAAGTGCCTGGCGGATAATATCCGATTTGCTCATGCCCTGTTTTTTTGCAGCGCTGTTAAGTTGGGTCTTGATCACATCCGGCACTTTTAATGTTAATGTATCCATTTTAACCCCTGTGTATTATTAGTATGACAATAAGGTAATACCGTGTTTGGTAATGTCAAATTTTTCGTTCAGATATTTCAACAAATTATTTGATGAAGTATCTATTTGTAAAATATTTTTATTAAACTCTCTCAATCACCCTGCCCTTTGTAGTCACATACTTTCTCATCAGGTTGGCAGTCATACAGGAATGCACGGGCAGGATAAAAAGCAAATCCCCGATCTTGTAATTAGATATTCTCGAACTCGGCAAAGTAACAATCCCGTGTTCTTGTGAGAGATGTTTTACATACATACCAGGAATGAGATTTCCCCAAGTCTTGCCTTCATTCTCAACGACTTTCCCATACATTGTTCCGAATTCTTCATCTTCAAGTCTTTCTTTGGAAAAGTGCACTCCTCCGCCATACATAACGATCTCGTTTCTGTTTTTGTGTATCGCAACGATCGGACATGCCATCGCTACAGCGATCTGGCTGATCTCACATGATCCAATATAGTATTGCATGAGATCATAGAACACAAAATTGCCGGGTCGTATTTCATCGATACCTGAAAATTCTTCAACTACACTGCAACTTGGAGTATCCCCGATCGAGAGAATTGCATTCGGGTATTCATTTTTCAGCGCGAGGAGCTGCGCAGTACTTTTCTGATGCGTCTTTCGAATTTCTTCCTTTGATCTGCAGGTGTAGGTTTGGCC
>JGI10211J34971_10004207_pt1 | contig 11444 bp, 11 predicted proteins | sample Etolagsediment_FD_34971 | JGI IMG/M metagenome (IMG submission 34971)
CGGCAGGCGGCCACCCATCTTCATAAAATTGTCAACAAAACCCATGCCGCGGATTTGTCGGTGGTTTTTCGATCGCTGCCGCTCGGTCAGCAGCATCAGCTTTTCGATATGATCGAGGATGTCGAGCAGAAAGGCATTTTGTTCAGTGAGCTGGATGAAGATTGCTTCCTGAATCTGGTCGAAGACATGCAGGTCGACGAGCTGGTCCAGATACTGGAGTCGATGCCCAGCGATGATGTTACCGATTTGATCGGCCGCATGCCGCCTGAAAAAAGCGATGCCATTCTTGAAAAGATGAACAAGGAAGATTCCGACGAGGTCGAAGAGCTGCTGCGCTATGATGACGATACCGCCGGCGGCATCATGGTGCCTGATTTTATCGCTTTTCGCGAAGACATGACCGCCAAGGAGGCGATCGAATCGATCCAGACCGAATATCTGGATGTTGAAATGCCGTTTTATCTGTATGTGGTCGATGATTACGGCAAGTTGACCGGTGTCAGCTCGTTGCGTCAACTGGTGGTGGTGGCGCCGGAAACGCCGCTCAAATCATTCATGACCAACGATGTATTCACCGTCCGGACCGACATGGATCAGGAGGAAGTGGCCAAGATCGTTGCCCGCTACGATATTTTGGCCGTGCCGGTGGTTGATGAAACCGATCGGTTGGTCGGTATTGTCACGGTTGACGATGTTATCGATATTTTTCGCCGTGAAGCCACCGAAGATATCTTGAAGATGGCCGGCGTGGGGGAAGAGTTCGTTGAGACCCAATCGGTCTGGCGCAGCACGCGGCGACGCGCGCCCTGGTTGTTTGCCAGTTGCCTGGGCGGGATCGTGGCCTTTTATATTATCGGCCATTTTGAGCAAAGCTTGCTGCGGTTCGCCTTTTTGGCGGCCTTCATTCCGGTCATTATGGGGATGGGCGGCAATATCGGCACCCAATCATCCACCATCGTGGTGCGCGGTCTGGCAACCGGGCGCTTGAACATGCGCGATATGTGGAAAGTGGTACTCAAGGAGATGAGCGTCGGGTTGATTTTGGGGTTGCTCTACGGGGTGTTGATCGGGGTGGTGGCGCAGGTGCAGCATGGCATGGTTTTGTTTACCATATCGGTGGCTGTCGCGGTGATCTCTTCCATGGCGGTCGCCGCCCTGGTAGGGTCATTTGTGCCGATGGTGCTGGCGCGCATCAACATCGATCCGGCCATTGCCACGGGGCCGTTTGTGACCACCTCGATCGATATTATCAGCGTGTTTTGTTATTTTGAAATTGCCACGACGCTGCTGAAAATTTGATTGGATGGATGATTTTTGCACCACCGGCATGGTGTTACAGCGACAGCGCCATGGCGATTATGATTTGATTCTGCGCTGTTTGACCGCCGATCGCGGCCGAATAGCGGTGATGGCCAAACATGCGCTCAAAAGCACGCGGCGGTTTGTCGGCGCGCTTGAATTGTTTTGCGTTCTGCAAATGGTGTGCCGGCCGGCGCGACGCGGAGATTTGGCTTTTTTAGGAGAGGTGACGGTGGCGCGGGCCTTTGCCGCCATTCGTGCCGATATTTTGAAAACCGCATATGCCGGTTACTGGTGTGAGCTGATTTTGCGATGGACCGAATCCCATCACGCGCAGCCCGGATTGTATGGGCTGCTGCATGACATGCTCGACAAACTCAATGCCGGCAGCCTGAGCCCGGATTGGTTGAGCGTTATTTTCCAGATGCGGTTTTTGCTGGTGGCGGGCATCTGTCCGGATTTGAGCTGTTGCGGCGCTTGCCATGCCGGTGTCGATTCCCTGTCACAGTCCAGCGTATGCGTCGATGTGTCCGGCGGTTGTCTGGTGTGTGCCGGCTGTGGCCGCTCAGATGCGCGCATGCGTCTGTCAAAGGGAACGCTGAAGCAACTGCAATGGATTTCCGTTGGTGATTCGGCACTCATCGGGCGGTTGCGCTGCAGCCGGCAAACCCTGGCTGAAAGCATGCGTTTTCTGGAGCGCTTCGTGCCGTATCATGTGGGCATCGATCCACGCAGCCTTGGCGTTTTGAATCAGTTGCGCCGCGAATCCAGCGGCAGGAAATGAGATGATTGTCAATAATTGCCGGTCTCATTTGACCGAAATCCGGGCCTCTGCGCCATGTCGGGTCGACATGGGCGGAACGATCGATATATCCACTTTTTATTTGATGTTGCGCCATCTGGATCCATGCACGTTCAATGCGGCGATCGATCTGCGCACAACCGTGACGCTGCAACCATGGGAAAGCAATCGGATTCGCATCATCGCCAACGGGTTCGAGTCTGCTGAATTTGACGCCGGAAGCGCCCCGTTTACCCATCCGCTGGGCTTGATGTTCGCCGTATGCGCCCACTATGGGGCCGAGGGTATAAACGTCGTCATCGATACGCCCGGCCCGCCGCGGGCGGGCCTTGGCGGATCTTCCACTGCCGCCGTGGCCTTAAGCGCCGCGTTGGCCTCGGTGTGTGGCAAACCGACAGCCGCGGACATCGCGTGCCGCGCCCATGCGATCGAACAGGCCGTGGCGGGCGCGCCATGCGGCATGCAGGATCATCTGGCCGCCGTATCCGGCGGCGTGCATGCCTGGTATTGGGCCCGACCGGCAAATGACCAGGCGGCTTTTACACGCCGGTTTGCCTTGCCTGATCACAACGGTCCGGCCATTTTATTGGCCTATATCGGTTGGCCGCATGAATCCGTAGCGATCAATTCGCGCTGGCGAGAGCAGTTTGTCAATGGCTGTCATCGAAAAATTTGGGCTGATATCGTTGCCTGCGCCCATTCGTTTGTCAATGCCTGGGCCGGGCAAGACATGGATGAGGCGGCAGCGGCCATGAATCAGGAGGTTGATTTACGGTTGGAATTGACGCCGGACGTACTCGATGCCATGGGCCATGGATTGATCGAGGCCGCCCGCGGTCTTGGATGCGGCGCCCGTTTTTGCGGCGCTGGAGCCGGCGGTTGTTTGTGGGCGCTGGGCAGTCGGGCATCTATCGATCGGTTGCGTCCTCAGTGGCATCGCCTGTTGCGCGCGCGCCGGGAAGCCGGCCTGCTCAATGCCCATATCGATGCGCAGGGATTGCTTGTCAATGATCAACCCGTTTTATAATTGTGATTGCAACTATCGACTGAAATGAGGTTTAATCATGTATTTTCAAGATGTTATTTTAACTTTACAAAAATTTTGGGCAGCCAAGGGCTGTTTGCTGGTTCAGCCCTATGACCTGGAGGTCGGCGCGGGCACGTTTCACCATGCCACCACCTTGCGCGCCATCGGTCCCGAACCTTGGCAGGTGGCTTACGTGCAGCCGTCCCGACGGCCCACGGATGGTCGCTATGGGGAAAACCCCAACCGATTGCAACATTATTACCAATTTCAGGTGCTGTTGAAACCCTCACCGGCCGATGTGCAGCAGCAATTTCTGGACAGCTTGAAAGCGCTTGGCGTCGATCCCCTGGCGCATGACATCCGGTTTGTCGAAGATGATTGGGAATCGCCCACGCTGGGCGCCAGCGGATTGGGCTGGGAAGTTTGGCTGGACGGCATGGAGGTAACGCAGTTTACCTATTTCCAGCAGGCCGGCAGCATCGAGTTGCATCCCATCTCAGTCGAGCTGACCTATGGGCTGGAGCGCATTGCCATGTACTTGCAGCAAATCGACAATGTTTACGATTTAAAATGGAACGCTGCATTGACTTACGGTGATGTCAGCCATCGGCAGGAAGTTGAGCAGTCTACCTATAATTTCGAGGTCGCCGATGTGGCCATGCTGTTTGAGCTGTTTGGTAAATATGAAGCTGAATCACAGCGCGCCATTGCAAAATCATTGGTGCTGCCGGCATATGAATATTGTTTGAAATGCTCTCACACGTTCAATTTGCTGGATGCCCGCGGCGCGATCAGCGTAACCGAACGAACCGGTTATATCGGTCGCATTCGCAATTTGGCGCGCGCCAGTGCCCAGGGGTTTTTAAACCAGCGCGAGCAAATGGGATTTCCCTTATTGAAAAAATGATGTGCGGCGTCTGATTGACGACCGATGCGAGGTGGTTATGGATACATTTTTACTGGAGATCGGCGCAGAAGAAATTCCCGCCGGTTATATCAAACCGGCACTGACGGCTCTGGCCGCGGCGATTGCCGGGAAACTGGATAAATCACGCATTGAACATGGCGATTGTCGTATTTACGGCACGCCGCGGCGGTTGGCGGTCATGATTGCGGCCGTGGCCGACAAACAGGCTACGGAAACGGTCGTCACCACGGGCCCGCCGGTAAAAATTGCTTTTGACGATCAAGGAAATCCGACCCAGGCGGCGGTAAAGTTTGCCCAAAAAGTCGGCTTGGATGTCGCCGGCCTGACGGTCAAAGACACGCCCAAAGGTCGGTATGTGTGCGCCGTGCAGGAACATCAGGGTCAATCCACAATCGATATCCTGGCCCAGGCGCTGCCCGAGCTGATTTTGGCCACGCCGTTTCCCAAAAGCATGCGCTGGTCGGATTTGACCATCGCCTTTGCCCGGCCGATTCATTCCGTGCTGGCGTTGCTGGGCACTGAGGTCATTGGGTTTACGGTGGGCAACATCACCAGCGGCCGACAAACCCAGGGCCACTCGTTTATGGCGCCGGCGCTGATTAGCATAGACTCGCCGGAGGCGTATGTGGATGCGCTGCGCGCCGCGCACGTCATTATAGATATAGATCGGCGGCGGGATGAAATCGCCATTGCCGTGGCCAAGGTCGCGCGTGATGCCGGCGGTCAGGCGCTCAGCGATCCGCCGCTGCTGGATACGGTGACCAATTTGGTGGAAACGCCGATCGTGGTGGCCGGGCGCTTTGATGCGCGTTTTTTGGAATTGCCGCGGCAGGTGCTGATCACCTCGATGCGGGAACATCAAAAATATTTTGCCGTGGTGGATGCCGACGATCACCTGCTACCCACTTTTTTGGTGGTCAACAATACACAAGCCACGGATATGGCGCTAGTGACCAGCGGGCATGAGCGGGTGCTGCGCGCGCGCCTGGAAGACGCGCTGTTTTTTTATCGCAATGATTTGCAGACTCCCATGATGCAGATGGCCGAGAAATTGAAAACCGTGCTGTTTCAGGCTGATTTGGGTTCGATTTATGAAAAATCGCAACGTATCGAACAGCTGGCGCGTTGGCTTGCCGATCAGATCGACGACCGCGCGCAGCTGGCTCAACAGGCTGGGCGCGCCGCGCAATTGTGCAAGGCCGATCTGGTCAGCCAGGTGGTGGTCGAATTTCCCAAGCTGCAAGGCGCCATGGGTTGCATTTATGCGGCCGCGGCCGGCGAAGCGCCGGATGTCGCGGCGGCTGTGGAAGAGCATTATCGGCCCACCTTTTCCGGTGCGCCATTGCCTGAAACCATGACCGGCGCTGTGCTGGCGATTGCCGATAAATTGGATTCGATTTGCGCTTGTTTCAGTGTCGGGTTGGCCCCTACCGGCACATCCGATCCCTATGCCTTGCGACGTCAGGCCATCGGCATCCTCCAGATTTTGCATCGCTTTGAGTTGCATGTGGACCTGAATGCGCTGATTGCCGAAAGCCTTGCCCGGTTGGTTGACAAGGCCAAGATCGATACCGGAGAAGCGCGGCGCCAGGTGCATGCGTTTATTTATGATAGACTCAGTTTTTGTTTGCAAGATGATGGGTATGCCAAAGACAGCATTGCAGCAGTTTTAGCCGTGGCTGATGTCAGTGTGCCACGGTTGTGGCGGCGTGTGGCGGCATTGGAGGAATTTAAAAAACGCGATGAATTCGCCTCGCTGGCCGCCGGATTCAAACGGGTGGCCAACATTTTGCGCAAAAGCGGGCAGGCCGGACAATTCGGCCGGGTAGATCCGTCACGGTTCGAGCATGATGCCGAGCGCATGCTATGGGATGCGTTCCAGCAGATCGATCGATCTGTGCGCGCGCGCCTGGCAGACAACCGGATCGAACAGGCGCTTGCGGACATGGCCGGGTTGCATCAGGCTGTAAACCGGTTTTTCGATGCGGTGATGGTGATGGCCGAAGATGCGCGCGTGCGCGCCAATCGGTTGGCCATGCTTGGCGCGATTGCCGACATGTTTACGCTGGTGGCTGATTTTACCAAAATAAATGTTTAATGCGGCAATTTGTCATGTTGTCATGATAAATTTTTGAGTGTTGAGCGCTGGTCCCTCAGCGCTCATGAGCGGTATTCTTTTTATGATGGAAAACAAAGAACGCATTGTTGAATAACACGCGAACAGAGAGGATGATATGCCGTTTGATCCGGAAAAAGACAAGGAACTCAAAAGATGGCAAAGCCCTGAAACCGGGTTGGTGATTTCAATTAACCGTTATGGCGAGGGCGAGGCCAAAATGCAGGTTGGACCGCGAATGATCAAAAAAAAGACCGGTGGTGAGTCGCGCACCAAAGCCGGGCGCCTGACCATGGAGGATGTGCAGTGGCTCTATGACATCATCGATGAGATCAAGGATGAGATGCAAACCTGCAATACGCCACAATAAGGCGTGGGCAATTGGCTTTGTTTAAAGATGATGCCGTGGTTCAACCGGGCGGCGGCCGGCCGGGGCCGGATGTCGGCGCGGTGGCGCTGCTGGTGAGCAACCAGGCCGATGGCTTGCAAATCTGCCGGCAATTGGCGCCGGCGGATATGACCGAGGCCCGGTTGTTCATGAGTTGGCGGCGAACCGGCGGTCAGGATGCGCATCGCTATTCGGTGGTGGCGCCGTTTATCGGCGCCCCCTATGCGGTCATGCTGGCTGAAGTGCTGTGGGCCTGGGGCGTTGAAATTCTGTATGTCATGGGATGGTGCGGGGCATTGGATGCACATATGAGCGCCGGAGATATATTGGTGCCCGATGGCGCATGGATCGATGAGGGCGTATGTTCGCACTATTTGCCTGACAATCAATATGTGGATCGGATCGGAACGGCCGCTTATGTCGATGCCGTCGATGGATCGGCCCACCGGCGCTTGCGGGCCATGTTGGATACGGCCGGGATGGCGTATCGCCGCGGCCCGATTTGGTCAACCGATGCCATCTATCGGGAAACGCCTGCGCAGATAGCCGGTTTTCAAAGCCTCGGCGCGCTGGCGGTCGAGATGGAAATGGCCGCCCTGTTCAGCGCGGCCCGGTATCGGGGCAAGGATATCGCGGCGGCGCTGGTGGTTTCCGATACCGTATCGACCACCCGTTGGAAACCTGGTTTTGGCGCGGCCGCTTTCAAACATAGCCGCCGCCGATTGGCTGCATTGCTGGCCGAATTGATGACCTGCTCGAAAAAAGGAAACGACACATGCCGGAAAATATGATTCGCGCCCATCTGACCATACATGGACGGGTGCAAGGCGTGTTTTATCGCTTGGAAACCCAGCGCGCCGCCAAGCGCCTGGGCGTTGTTGGCTGGGTGAAAAACCGGCCCGAAAAAACGGTTGAAGCGGTTTTCGAGGGTCCGAAACATTGTGTGGAAAACATGGTGCAATGGTGCCGGCAAGGTCCGCCCATGGCCGAAGTTAGCCGGATAGATGCGCAATGGCAGGCATGCCGCGGCGCCTACACTGATTTTAGCGTGCGGTATGAACGGATGGATTGACGCCCATCCGTTTTTGGATGGTTAAATGGCTTCGCGCAACTTTTTGCCGGCTTTGAATTTGATGGAATTGCCGGCCTTGATTTTGATGGGCTCACCGGTTTGCGGGTTACGCCCGGTGCGCGCCTTGCGGCGAACCTTGAAAAAAGTGCCAAAGCCGATCAGCGTGATTTTGCCATCTTTTTCCTGCAGGGCTGTGGTCACGTTGGCCATGAACGAGTCTAGCGCCGCGGCCGCGGCCGTTTTGGAAATTTCGGCGTCTTCGGCCATTTGGGCAATCAATTCAGCTTTCGTCATCTGTTCCCCCTTCCTGAGTAATCTGAGTTCAGTATCCTCTATCAACCTAATTGTTAAAATCCCTACAGCAGCCTGTATATTGTGTCAATAGCTAATCAAGCGGTTGGCGACGCTTTTGTGACGCAAGCCGGTTGGCGATGCCCGTGCGCATGCTTTGGGCGACAATATGATAAATTGTTGTCGGCGCCGCCATGCCTGCATCAGGCAAAAAGCGCTTCGACAAACCGTGACGCATCGAATGGTTGAAAATCTGCAATTTGTTCGCCGACGCCGATAAATTTCAAGGGAATATTGAGCGAATGGGTAATGCCAACGGCAATACCGCCTTTGGCCGTGCCGTCGAGTTTGGTCAATACGATGGCGTCAACGCCCAGCGCATCGTTGAACATTTTGGCCTGCGATATCGCATTCTGGCCGGTGGTGGCATCCAGCACCAGCAAGGTCTCATGAGGGGCCTCGGGCATGGCCTTGGCCAGCGCGCGTTTGATTTTTTTCAATTCTTCCATCAAATTGACTTTGGTATGCAGCCGGCCGGCGGTATCGATGTAGACCACATCCGCCTGACGTGATTTCGCGGCAGCGACCGCATCGAAGGCCACGGCCGCCGGATCGGAGCGATCTTTATGGGTCACGATATCCGCGCCGGCGCGTTGGGCCCAAATGGTCAATTGTTCGGCCGCGGCCGCACGAAAAGTGTCGGCCGCGCCGATCAACACCTTGCGGCCCTGCGCCTGGTCCGCGGCCGCCAGTTTGCCGATGGTGGTGGTTTTTCCCACGCCATTGACGCCGATCACCATGACGACATGCGGTTTGTGGCCGATGGGTTTGACAGGCGGCGTGTTTTCCAGCATATGGCGCACTTCGGTTTTCAGCGCTTGCCTGAGTTGGCCGGCATCGGTTAGCGTCGATGCTTGCCGGGTAATGTTCGCCATGAGCTTCAGCGTGGTTTGTACGCCGATGTCGGCTGTAATCAAAAGCTCTTCGAGTTCTTCCAGCCGCTGATCATCCAGGTTGTGGCCGTGGCTGAACAACCGTTCGATGTCGGCGCCAAGCAGGCGCCGCGTTTTGGTTAACCCTCCCTGCAACCGTTGCAACAGCCCTTCGGGGCTGTCTGTCGGTTTTTGATCGGCAAGGGCGCGCGAGGATGGTTTGTTGAGATTGCGCTTGCGCCGCAGGATGGACCAGGCAAGCAAAATCACCAATCCTGCCAGCAACGCCGCCCACAGCCATATCGGCAACAGGGTTGAAACCGGTTGGAGCCAAAGTGCAAGGGTATCCAGTGTTGACAAGATTCACTCCGAAAAATGGAATTTTAAAATGACCGCCGCCTGGATGGACGACATGCGACGCGCTGGAAATTATCAGGGGCCAGGGCGTTTGTAAAGCGCTATCGCGCCGTGGCCTGCCATTCTAATGATGGCATTCAAATCGGGCCATTCAATCCCGATTGCGATACCGATGCCGTCAAAATTAAAATGGTTGCTCCATATCATCCAGCAACAGCGGTTGATGACTATAGAATTTGATTTAAAAACAGTTTGGTGCGCTCATGACTGGGGTTTTTGAAAAAATGCTCCGGCGTGCCGATTTCTATGATTTTGCCTTCGTCCATGAAAATGACCTGATCGGCCACTTCGCGGGCAAACCCCATTTCATGTGTGACCACAACCATGGTCATACCCTCCTTGGCCAGGTTTTTCATGACATCCAGCACCTCTCCGATCATTTCCGGATCCAGGGCGGAGGTCGGTTCGTCAAACAGCATCACCTTAGGGTCCATGGCCAGGGCTCGGGCAATGGCCACGCGCTGCTGCTGGCCGCCGGAAAGCTGATCCGGATACACATTGGCCTTGTCTTGAATGCCGACCTTGTTCAGTAGCATCATGGCTTTGTCGTGCGCCTGTTTGGCAGGTCGTTTGCGAACCACTTTTTGAGCTAGTATAATGTTGTTCAATACGTTTTTGTGCGGAAACAGGTTAAAGGATTGAAACACCATGCCCACTTCGGCGCGTATGGCGTTGATATCGGTTTTGGCATCCAGTACATCGATGCCGTCGATAATGATATGGCCGCTGTCAGCGGTTTCCAGGTAGTTCAAGCAGCGTAAAAATGTGCTTTTGCCCGAACCCGATGGGCCGATGACGACCACGACCTCGCCGGCGGCTACCTGGGTACTGACATCGACCAGTGCCTCTATTTTATGCGGGGCATAAAAAGTTTTGAAGATATGGCGAACATCGATCACGACGCGGTGGCCCTCCTTTCAAGATATTGCAAAAACATGGAAAAGGTGAATGTGAGGATTAAATAAAGCAGGGCGCAGACAAACCACAGTTCGAACGGCTGCAAGCTGACGGTGACCACCTCGCGCGTGGCCTTGGTTAATTCCCGGATGGCGATGATGCCCAACAATGAGGAATCTTTGATCAAACTGATAAACTGGCCGGCCAGTGGTGGAATGATGCGGCGCATGGCTTGCGGCAAAATGACATGGCGCATGGTTTGCGGGTAGGTCATGCCCAGGCTGCGGGACGCTTCGGTTTGGCCCCGGTGGATGGATTGAATGCCGGCGCGCACGATTTCAGCCACATAAGCGCCGGCAAAACCGGCCAGCGCCGCTACGCCGAACCACAATGGTGGAATGGACGGTATCCCCTGTTTGCTCAAAATGGTGTTGATCAGGGTGCCCAGCACAAAGTACCAGATAAAAATTTGCACCAGAAGCGGCGAGCCGCGAATGATTTCGATATAGGTGATGGCCGACCATTTTAACGCCGGATTGTCTGAAATTCGCGCCAGTCCGGTCAGCATGCCGATGATGACGCCGAAGATGATGGATATGAAGCTGACTTTCAGGGTCAGCCACATGCCCAGCACCAAAATGCCGGGTTTCCATTTTTTGTAGGCAAACAGAATATCGTCAGGATAAACATAATCGCCCACGCTGTAGTGGGCGCTGCCTTCAGGTCCGCTGTATTCGTGGCGGCCGTCATCATTGCTGATGGTCATGGTCAGGTTCTTGCCGGCAGGCGTCAGGGCGGTGATATCACCCTCGGTTTCCGACAGCACCTCGATGTTATCCTGATATATGAAATACTTGGGTACCGAGTACCAGCGCCAGACATAATCGATTTGTTGGGTTGCATAGTAGATGGCCGATAAAATGGCGATCACCATCAATATAAATACGCCCATCCAGATCAGATTGACATATTTGGGTTTGGGGCGAGACAGGTTTCGGGTACTCATGAGATTGGCTTCAAACCTTTCAAATTGACAGGGTGGGAACCGATTGGGATCGGCGCGGATGTTGTGCATTTGCGACGAGACAGCGGCCGATTGCGCTGTCTCACCCGGAAAGATCAGTTTTATTTAATGTTTTTATACCATTTGACGCTTAAAATCCATTTGTTGTACAAATTGTCGTAACGCCCGTCATTTTTAAATTGGCGCAAAAAATTATTGAGCCAGTTCAAAAAATCCGGATCGCCTTTGCGAATGGCCCAGGCCAGTGGCTC
>JGI10211J34971_10004208_pt1 | contig 11443 bp, 8 predicted proteins | sample Etolagsediment_FD_34971 | JGI IMG/M metagenome (IMG submission 34971)
CTTGGTGTGCCGTGTATGACGCTGCGTGAAAGTACGGAGCGGCCGGTGACGATTACGGAGGGTACGAACCGGCTTGTGCATGTCACGGCGGGGGATATTCTGGTCAATTACCACGAAATCAGGGATGGGAGCGTAGATAGTGGCTACAGCATTCCGAGGTTATGGGACGGCAAGGCGGCGGAGCGGATCGCAAGAATCATAACTGAGTCGTGAAGTGGGCCGAACAATTTGCCGATATACACGTAACTAAAGCTGTACTTTATACTTATGGCAAGTAAGTTCGGGCTTGATGCTCTCGGTGTAATTCTCGAAATCTGCGTTTCATAACAGCGATAACATTCGCAAAATCAGCGCCTAATTGCACCCGACGGGGACGGAGTCTAAGGAAACAAATTGACTTTGTTTGCTGTTACTTTTAGCAGGCGTTAATAATTAAAATTCCCAAACAAAGCCATTTTGCGGCATAGTCCTTAAGAATAGCTCGTAATGATCACTGAAAAAAAGATTTAGACGATGACGGTCCTATTGAGATGTCATTGGGCGTGCTGTTCATGCTGACTTTGCCAGTTCGAATACACTTTGCGAGTTTCGTTGCCATGAGGCCCGTATCAACCGTACACTTTGTAAGGCGTTGCATGAATTGCAAAGGCTTCAGACTACCCGCCTCGGCCGAACAGTTTCCGCCCCATTAGCCATAGATGTAAATGTTAGCGGGGATGCGTAGTGTTTGATTTCAAGCATTTGTGATAAATATATTTTTGAGAAGTATTTTGGTGAGTAAATGCTTATAATGCGTAATCAGTGGCGCTGGTCGTTTTCTTGTTTTTGCATGGAGGGATTCTTGATGATTAGGCAGAAAGTACTTTTTGTATTTTGTTCTTTATGTCTTGCAGGTGGTTCAGTTTATGCTGCAGAAAAGGAAAAGGCCTTAGGCAACTTCTCAAATCCCGTCGCTGTTCAAGAGGTAATGACCGGAAAAAGGAAAACAGCAAACGCTGCTTGGTGGGGATTTAATAAAAGCGATTCCACATTTGCCCTGCAGTCTGCTATTAATTCAGGCGCAAGCAAAGTAATAGTCCCCTATACAGGTAAGAACTGGATTACTCGCCCTCTAACACTTCAAAGTAATCAGGAGGTCGTTTTGGAACCTGGCGTGGTGGTGGTCGCAAAGGCGGGCGAGTTTAAAGGCAAGTTCGATTGCTTGTTTTCGGCCTCTAAGTGTAGCAACATAATTCTTTCTGGTTATGGCGCCACACTGCGAATGCGGAAAAGCGACTACAAAAGCCCACCATATACAAAATCCGAACATCGACATACTCTGCAACTTAAGGCCTGCAGTGATGTGAAGGTACTTGGTCTTAGATTTGAGAATTCGGGGGGAGACGGCATCTTTATAACAAGGGACAACTATTCAGTGCCCTGTAAAAACGTGCTGGTTAAAGACTGTATCTGCGATAACAATTATCGCCAAGGAATAAGTGTGATTTCTGTTATCAAACTGAGAATTGATAATTGTGTGTTAAAGAATACTCGAGGCACACCGCTACAATCTGGAATAGATCTGGAACCGAGTAACCAGAGAGCGATGCTGGTTGATGTAATTATAAGTAATTGTGTCGCCATAAACAACATTGGAACGGGTTTCAATGTGAACATAACTGGGCTCGACTCAACTTCACGTGAAGTCTCAGTTCTCTTTGTCAATTGCTATGCCAAAGACTGCGGGGGGGCGAATTTAGCTGTTTTTGCATCGAAAGAAACAAGACGTCCAAGAGGTTTGATTGAGTTCAAGAACTGCATAAGTGAGTCCTCGACTCACGGTGGCGCGCATGTGTGGTGGTGGAAGAAAGAGGGTACTCCAATAAGGCTGCGTTTTAGTGATTGCAAGTTCCGGAACACTTCTGGAAAGCTTAACACGGAACCTATATATTTGAAACTGAAGAGAAAGAAAACAGCAAACCGAGCGGAAGGAATTGAGTTTGTCAACTGTTATGTCTTTGATGAGCAAGATCATCCTTTTCTGAAGCTTGTTGGCTTTGGGGGCAAAACGGGCATCTACGATATTAGAGGCGATATTAACGTTTACAATCCCTATGGTGCAAAAGTAAATGCTCCGGTTGCTGCCAGCGAACTAGCCCTTAACATAAAATCTTTTAAAACACGGAGATGATACTAAAGCCGAGTTTCACTTTCATGTTGGCCTTTTTGGTGTGACACGCCTGAATGGTATACTGTTTGCTTTTGCCATATTTGTATTATGAAACAGTCTAAGCGGATAGCTATCAACGCGGTATCAAGCTGGGCTGGCATTTTTGCCAATGCAGTGGTACTGATTTTCCTAACGAAGTTTCTATTGAATAGACTGGGTTCAGAACGTTTCGGTATGTTCCGCTATGTTATAACAATACAGGGATCGCTTCTATTTTTGGACCTTGGACTGGGAGGCACGCTTAACAGATTCGTCTCACGATTTCTGGCCATCGATAACCTACAAAAATTGAACGCGGCGATATCCTTTGCCACTTTGCTTTTCCTTGGTTTAGGAGTTGTTGCTGGCCTGATACTCTCATGCTTGGGCTTTTTTTTACCCAATCTGGTAGTCGGCTGTAGTCCAGAGTTGTATCGAAGCGGGCTACTTCTGATGGTTTGCATCGGTGGGACACTGGCAATTAGGTTTTGGGGTTATGCTCCTAGGGGTGTGTTGTTTGGATCACAGCGATATGATGTAGTAAATATCATCTTAACGAGTTCCGCATTTCTAAGGGCGGTTGTAATAACGGTGTTATTTTTGGTGATAAGGTCGTCAGGACTGGTAACCATCGGCCTGTGCTTCCTGGGGTGCGCCGCACTTGAGACGATATTGATGTGGATCTTTGCCAAATGGGAATATCCACACATGAGATTGGGTTTAGAAATGATGGATAAAGCTACAGTAAAAGAAGTTATCGGATTCAGCGTTTGGGTGTTGCTTATGGGGGTAACCACGATGTTGATTGTTAACATGCCAGTCTTCTTTGTGGGAAGATTGTACGGCTCGGTATATGTTGCATTTTATTCTCTATCAGTTTTAGTTATAAGTCAGATTCAACAAATTTCCGGGGGTTTTGCATTTGTTCTCATTCCTGTGGCGGGAAAGTATGGGTTATCAGAGGATCGGAGCATTCTTAAAGATATTATGGTTAGAGGGACCAAGTTTTGCGCCATGATGTGCTTTCCTCTTGGAGCTACAGTGACGATATTAGCTCAGCCGTTATTTGAATGGTTTAAAGAAGGATTCGGGTGGACGTGGGTTTTGCTGGCGATAATGATGCCAGCCATGCTGGTGCGCACAACTCAGAGGGTGTCCTTTTCGGTATTGATGGGGGCGGGTTCGGTCAAGTGGCTGGCGCTGGGACAGATTATTTTGGTGCTTGTAATAGGCTTGTTGTCGTGGCTGTTTGCAGTTTACTTCAATATGCGACTCTATGGAATCGCATTGGGTTCAGCCATACCTGTATTTCTATTCAGCGTGATTTTCGGCCCTGTTTATGCTTGTCGGCAGATTGGGATAAACTGGCGCGGTTATTTAGCCCGGGCATACGGACATATCTTGCTTTGCACATTACCTTCAGCGGCACTCGGTTTGGTTTTTATCAGGGTAATATATCCTGAGGGATTATTTATGATTTGTATTGAAGGGCTGCTATGCTTGGGGCTGTTTGCTGTTTGTGCTTGGCGCTTTACTTTAACTGTGACAGAGCGTGATCAAGTGCTTGCTCTTTTCCGTCGGTCAGTTGTTCAAAGCGAGGTTCCTAATAGTACATCTGAAGAAGAGCAGGTTGGGTAAAGGATTCTTATCAAAAGAAAGACGCTCTGAATATTTGCACACGATGCATATAGCAGGAAGTTTGGCTTAATGATGTTTTGATGGATATTGGGAGTCCTCTATGTGGATGAATTAGAATCCAGTTTGCATTTATATCAGCCGCCACTGTATCGTGGGGCAGGGGGTGAGTGGAGAAAGTCTTTTATTGAAGCTGTTGGCGATTGTGACAATAAATTAACCTGGGATTGCGCTGCGATGTTAGGCATTTTGGGGTTTACTTATACCTGTGGAGACAGAACATTAGTTAATGAGGTAAAGCGACGTCCCTGGTTGTCAAGTATAGGGCCTGACAACGAACCCCTACTTGAAAAGATTCCGAGTCATGGAAGATTGTGGGAGCCCACTTCCCGGATTGCTGAAAACTTGTGCAACCTGCTTTGTAACGAGGCCTTGGAAGTATGCAGTGGTAAGAACGAAATTTACCTACTTTTATCCGGTGGATTAGACAGTCGTGTAGTTGCTGGAATATTAGCTCGTTTGTATAACGGTGGTGAATTAGCTACGAAACCGACCTGCGTAACCTGGGGTTTGGAAAATTCTCGAGATGTTGTCTATGGTCGATTGGTAGCGAGGATTCTCGGGTTTGAGTGGCAACATGTTGATATGAGTCATGAAGATGTTATCTACAACATAGAAGAGATGTCAACAGCTATTGGCGCCTTGGTTTCACCAATCCACCTCCACGCTATGCACTGGTTTAAAAATGTATCGAAAGGGTCGCTGGTTTTATCGGGAAGCTATGGAGACTCTGTGGGCCGTGCGGAATATAGTGGAAGACATCTTCTGGAGCTTGATTATCTGCGCCCTGTAAATCCTTTTGGAATAATCCGAAAAGAGATACTTGAATCGGCATACAATAATCTCATTAATGACCTTAAGGAGTTACATGATCGAACACCGGGGCAGCCAAAGTACGTGTACTGTGAACATGAAATGCAAGGTCATTACATGAGAAATATGATATCTCATGCGATGAGTTTAATAGGCCGGTATTGCCCAATTTACCAGATGTTTACCCATCCCAATGTCTATTCGTATATGTGGTCGCTACATCCTGCGCTGCGAAACGACCAAATTTACGGGGAACTGCTGGAGAAGTTGAATCTTCAACTGGCACGGATACCGTGGGCGCGCACTAATCGAGCACTGCGAGGTGAGACAGTGGGTGCAAAATCCCATTTACGAAGGGATTTTCATAAATATAAATTATGGGTTGGCGGGTTATTACTTGGTGAACTGAGACGATACTTCGCCCCGGAGTGGTTTGCTGAAACCGGCATATTTAATCCTGACAAGATAAAAACATTATCCAAGCAAGCTTACGTTCAGGGTGAGATATTGATAATATTAATGTGGCTGGCAGCATTTCGCCAAATGGCGGAGTATCTTGAAAGTTTGGGCAAATCCGTAAAATTGGATGAGGGAACAATAGGCAACACGAGAAAACTTTCCTGTCGGGCATCCGGTATGAACGGGGAATTTATTAAGCGAATTTTGCACAATTTTGTTTTTCTTTATAATTTGGTAAATCACTGGCGAAAACTTTTTAGAAGTATACGCAGGTTTGTAGTGAAACGTCGAGCTATCCGAGAATACCCCCCAGTTAAGGTTATTAACGAGGAAAAGTAGGTAGATTCGTGATCAGGGTATTACAAGTTGTTGGGAAAATGAATTTAGGTGGAGCGGAAACACGTCTCATGGCGTTGGCAAAGTCAACAGACAAATCGGAGTTTTATTTCGATTTTTGTGTTTTTCAAGATGATTCCGGGGATTACGCTGACGAAATCCGCAAACTGGGTTTTGGTATAGTAAGGTGTAAACTGAGTGAGGGCATCTTTGGTTTTTCGAGGTATTTTCGTCAGCTTTTGCGAAAGGGCAGGTATGATGCCGTTCATTGCCATGTTCATGAATTTTCTGGTCTGCCTTTGCGTTTGGCTGCTAAAGAAGGGGCGCCTATTCGTATAATACATTTGCGGACAACCAACGATGTCAGCCGGCAGGGGTTGTACAGGTTTTTGTATAGAAGACTTTTAACCGGCTGGATCAAAAAATATTCGACAAAAATTGTGTCTGTCTCTGAATCTGCAATGGTAGCATTTATGGGTTCCCAATGGAAGGATGATTCTCGAACAGAAGTTATCTACAACGGACTGGATGTTAGGCCTTTTCAGATACCTTGTAACCGTGCGGAAGTTTTAAGTGAATTTGATATTCCTGTATCTGCAAAGGTAGTTATTCACGTCGGTAATTTCAAACCCGCCAAAGACCACGAAGCCTTCATCAACATCGCAGAAATTGTTATAAATAAGGAAAAAAACACATATTTTCTTCTGGTAGGTGACGGACCCCTTATATCTCAGATTCAGGATTTGGCTGTAACCAAGGGTCTGCAAAGCCGCATTCGCTTTGCGGGTAGTAGAAATGATATACCGCGTTTACTGTTGGCTGGCGACTGTTTTCTTTTTCCTTCAAGGAGAGAAGGTCTTCCCGGCGCGGTTTTAGAGGCTTTGGCAGCGGGATTACCAGTAGTTGCGAGTGATATAGCCCCAATTCGGGAAATCGCTTCAGAATCTCCCAATATCTATGTTGTACCGGCGGGAAAAACGCAGGAATTTGCATACAAGGTTGTCGAGCTTCTAAACAAGGTTCCAGCTAAAAGAGCACCAGGTCAGATTCCGGATAGATTCAATTTTAATCACTATGTTCGAAAAATACAGGCCCTTTATACACATTATAATATATAAGGGTTTTTTCTTTTTAATTCTTTTTTACATGTAAAATGCTTACCGTAGAACAATTACCTGTATCTCAGTTAATGGAAGACTCGGATTACATTGAGCCAAGTCATCAGGTTTCTTTTGCCAGCGGCCTGCAATTTTTTTCAGTGTTTGTTTATTTATTAAGCCATGGTTTTACAATTCCTGTATTGCCGATTGGTCCGTCTTGGGCGGTATGGTTTAGACTGGATGACTTTGCTACCCTGTTTCTATTCTTGGTTTATCTGAGCACCCGCCGTAATACTCGGCCAATGGAAAAAACAGAGCGTCTTGTTCTTTCATTAATTGTTGTGGGAATTGTATTTTCTTTTCCCAGCATATTAGTTGGGAAGTTGATGCGCCCTGAAATAATTAAAGGGCCTCATTTCGGAATTTTTCAAACATATCGAGTGATTCAGTATGTCACCGTCTGGTTTTGTATCCGAGGCATGTCCTTTTCGTCGAAACAGTTTGATAAGATTTCCTACACCGTATTTTTCATAACGTTATTTACTGTAATCATCGGTTTTGGCAATGTCACAGGTGTAATTTCAGCATCTCGGCTTGTCTCTCATTTGCCTTATGACGGCCCATGGATATTTGTACATCAGAAAGTTGGTTCCTCCAGAACTCTCGGGCCTTATGGATATCTTTCAGGTGAGATGGTTGACCGCATGGTCTTTCTTACCATGATCCTATTGGCCAGCAGGAAACCTCGTGCTATATTTCGAATCTCATTGGTGGCCCTAATTGCCTGTGTAGTATTCTTGAGTGGCGCACGTGCCGCCTCAATTGCCTGGTGTGTTGCGTTAGCAATTTTTTCCTGCAAAAAGGCCAAACAACTGATCATAGCACCCATTGTAATCGTCTTGATGTTTGTCGTGCTACGTATGCTCCCTGCGGATAATAGAATAGTTGAATATTCCACTAGACGAATCTCAACTATCGTTCACCGTGAAGAAGATATAACGATGGCTGGTCGAACAATACAATGGCAGGAGGTATTGGAGACCATTGCGAGCGATGGTCGTATACCTTTTATGGGGGTGGGATGGGGTTTTGGAGGCCAGGTACTTGGCGGTGCGGGTAATGCCCACTGTATGGTGCTGCAAGTTTTATTGGAACTTGGGATTTTGGGATTGTTATTGTTTCTTTTACTCTTATTCGGGATGTACCGGCTGCTGCGCGGAAAAGATCGACTCCTAACCGCAGTAAGAGCAGGATTTCTTGGGCTCTTAGTGGCAAGTCTTACAGGGGAAGTTTTCTATCCGGTTTCCTCAAGCGGCAGCTTTTTGGGATTGGTAGCTGCAGTTTTTGCAATAAGCACAGCCGCATGCAAAGGAAGAATGTTAGAAGAGCAATATTGTTGTGAGGAATATGAGTTTGCTGGACAAGAAGAAGAATTGATTTTTCAGTATTCTGTGTAAATGAGTTATATGGAGATTTCAGGTGGGCAGACCGTTAGTCACAATTGGAATACCGTTTTACAACGACAAAGACACTTTATTGGATGCAATAAAATCTATATTCGCCCAGACATTCGAGGATTGGGAATTGCTCCTTGTTGACGATGGTTCTTCGGATGGTAGTTTGGATATTGTCCGTTCGGTCGACGAGACACGGGTTAAGGTATTGAGTGACGGCAAAAACAAAAAGCTCCCTACCAGATTGAATCAAGTAATTGACTTGGCACGCGGGGAATATATAGCCCGCATGGATGCAGATGATCTTTGTTCACCTAAGCGGATTGAAAAGCAGTTGGAATTTCTTGAAAAGGACCAAAGTATCGATTTAGTCGGGACCAGAGTAGCTTATCTGGATGAAAGTGGGACTCTGCTTGGATGCAGTAGTCCATCCGAGTCACATTCAGAAATATGCGCTAATCCGGCACGTATGTTTATGATTACCCATCCAACAGTTGTTGCAAGGAGGGCTTGGTATAAAAGGAATCGTTATGATGAAAAAGCTTTCGCAGCAGAAGACTTCAATTTGTGGCTGCGTACGTATCAGTACAGTACTTTTGCAAACATTTCTGATATACTCTATTATTATAGACTGGATCGTTATAGGCTTAATCAGTCATTTAATTTTAGAAAACGGTTCCGTGCCCGGTATTTCTGTGCTAAATTTGTTTTCGACCACTATAGACAAGCTGGTAATCTGTATGATTCTTTCCGCGGCGCCGCTGCTCAATATGCAAAGTTTGCTGCGACAATGCTTATGTTTGGCCTCTGGATTCGGAAAAGTTTTGTAACCAGAAACTTTAGGCCGCTAACCTCCGAAGACAAGGAGCTTTGCTTGGAGGATATAAGAAAAATCCGAAACTTTGAACTACCTCTTCGGCTCCGGCCTAAGAGTTGAGCAATGTCAGCATAGCCTCTACCAACCTGCGAGGCAACATAGGAATTAACTATTACTAAAATTGAAGACGAACTATGGAAGTGAACAACTACGTTGTCTGTAAGGATATTTTGGGGATTCAAACAAATTCAAAATACATCGGCTGGTCATTTGGGTGCCCCAATGAGTCTGTTTCTGATGAAGAGTTAAGGTCTTGTCGAATTGTGGTCAGGTTAATAGTTGACTCCCTGGACTCGGAGTCTGCGGAGATGTCAGGCCTACAGAAATATCATTATTGGAGAGGAGAGGTTGGCCGAGATGAACTTTTTTATGAACGTAATTTTTTCTGCGGGACCAAGCTGAGAATGCTCATCAGGGGGATAAAAAGTAACACACCAGAGATCCGTGTTAATAAGAATTTTATCCGCTTTATTAGATTCCGGTTTAATAATTTACATTCTCCCGGATATATCCTGACGGATTTAGTTTGTGTATTGCTTTTGCAGCATGGGTATAGTCCTTTGCATTGTTCAGGATTTAGTATTGGCGATTCGGCGGTTGCGGTTGTAGCACCCGGAGATACAGGGAAAACATTAACAACTATGCGAGCTGTTTTTGATTCAAACGCGTTATATATGTCAGAAGATTTAGGTATTGTGGACAGCGAGAATTTATATGGTTGTCCTTGGACCTCAACTTTTCGTTATTACGATGAACTCAGCATGAGCTGGATATTACGATGGCGGATGAAACTTCTAAAAATATTTCCACCGGCTGAGTTGATTCCTGTGCCGGGTGATCATAGAAACATTGATTATTATATTGGAAAAGAACGCATAGTGTATAATAGGAAACTTACTCATTTGGCGTTATTGGCTCGCCGAAAGGGAGGAGTTAAAGTGCTTGACAAGGAAGAAGCCAAGAGAATGCTGTTTAACCTGAATCGCTATGAATTCTTCTATATGAAAAGCCCTATGTTAGCAGCTTATTCATATTTTAATCCTGAATTTGACATTTTTGCCATGGAAGAAAGGGAAAGAGAAATTTTAGGTCAGCTTGTTGATAATACAACTTGTCTTCTGGTGCAACATGAGGACCCAACAAAGTTTGCAGATATGATTATTGAAAAGATCAGCTAATCGTTGGTGATTAATTTCAATGGAGAAGAATTCAAAAGATCAAAATATAAAATTTGTCGATATATGTTTTATTTCATCAATTCCATATACGATTTATTTTTATCATGATTTACTTGAACGACTGAAGAAGAAAAAAGCTAAATTTGGAGTTGCCTCCTCAGATGAGCCGGATTTGTTTGATATCAAAAGTAAATATGGATGTGATATTTTTCCTGTTCATATAACTCGAAATATTACGCCATTTAAAGATATGGTAGCGATATTAAAGTTAATTCACTACTTTAGAAATCGAAGATATCAAGTAGTACATGCTCATACACCCAAAGGTGGTTTGGTCGGAATGATATCATCATTTCTTGCGCGTATTCCTGTTCGTGTCTATACAATTCATGGTTTGCCTTTGGAAACGACAAGGGGGGTGAATCGAAAATTGCTATGGTTGGCAGAGTTAGTTTCATGCCGGCTTGCTACACAGATTCTGGCAGTAAGTCCTAGTCTGAGAGATTTGGTTATTAAAGAAAAATTATGTTCTCCAGATGAGATAAAAGTTTTGGGCGACGGAACTGCTTGTGGGATTGACACAGAAAAATTTGTGTTGAGTGAGCAAAACAAGGCTAAGGGCCGGGAGATCCGAAAAAGTCTGAATATTGCAGATGACGATATTGTAATAGGTTTTGTAGGCCGACTTGTTTTTGACAAAGGGATAGAAAGCCTTGTAAAGAGTTTTTATTGTGTTCAAAGACAATTCCGGGATGTTCATTTGTTATTAGTTGGTCTATTTGATAAGTCCAGGGAGACATTTGATAAAGATTTTATGGATATGATTGAATCCAATCACAATATTCATTGTGTTGGATTTAAAGAGAATATAGTTCCTTATTATGCTGCAATGGATTTATTTGTCATGCCATCGAGACGTGAAGGCTTTGGGATGACTTTAATCGAAGCGTCAGCTATGGGATTGCCGGTGATCGGAACTCGTATCGTGGGGTGTATTGATGCTGTTGAAGATGGTGTTACAGGTTTTTTGGTTGAAGTTGACAATGAAAACCAGTTAAAGACGGCTATAATGAAGTTAATTGATGACCCACAATTGCGAAAGATACTGGGACAGCAAGGAAACAAGAGAACAGAAAAACTTTTTGACACAAAACCCCTTGTGGAAGAGCATTTGAAATTATACAACTGTTTGTGCGAAGATATTAAGAATGGATAATCTTATAATTATAAAAGGTTAGAATTAGTGAACTTTAGCCATTTTAACATCCTTGAAAGCTCTTTACAGCATGAATAACTGAATTATTGACAACTCGACCTTTTGTGAGCAAGTTGGTGTTAATTGT
>JGI10211J34971_10004209_pt1 | contig 11443 bp, 8 predicted proteins | sample Etolagsediment_FD_34971 | JGI IMG/M metagenome (IMG submission 34971)
CTTCACAACTCGAGGATCTGCTTTCCGCAGACGAATACGCAGAGATCACTGGGTAACAGAGGTCCCACGGTAACAGAGGTCCCACGGTAACAGAGGTCCCACGGTAACAGAGGTCCCACGGTAACAGCAACCCCAGGGTAACGTAAATCCCAGGATCCACGAACATCAGACAGCTATCTCAATCTATGCAAAATTTTCACGGAGACTGGATACTGATTCTTGATTTTGGCTCACAGCTGACACAGCTCATCGCACGCAGAATCCGCGAGCAGAACGTCTACTGTGAAATTCATCCCTTTGACACTCCCCGCTCCACATTTCTTGAAAACCCACCCTGCGGCGTGATCCTATCCGGTGGTCCAAAAAGTGTGTATGATGAGGATGCTCCACGTCTCGAACAAGAATGGCTGGTCGCAGACCCGCCACTACTGGGAATCTGCTACGGTTTGCAAATTTTGTCCCATACACTCAAACACGGAAGCGTAGAGCGTGCATCCAAACGTGAGTTCGGGAAAGCCACTCTTACGATCGATCATAATGAAGACCTGCTGAAAGATGTCACCAATCACTCCACCGTTTGGATGAGCCATGGTGATCACATCATTCAGCCCCCCGATGAATTTGTAGCGATTGCCCACACCGCTAACACCTCTGTGGCAGCCATTCGCCACAAAGACCGGCCCATCTACGGTGTGCAGTTTCATCCGGAAGTTGTGCACACGGAAGAGGGCGAAAAGATCCTTCGAAACTATCTGTTTGAAGTCTGCAAATGTACGCCCGCCTGGAGCGCTAGTTCCTTCATTGAATCCGAAATCGAGCAGATTCGCGCACAGGTAGGAGATCGTAAAGTTCTCTGTGCATTGTCGGGCGGTGTCGATTCCACAGTGGTTGCAACACTCATCCATCGTGCCATCGGGGATCAGCTTCAATGTGTGTTTGTAGACAACGGCCTGTTGCGAAAGAACGAATTTCAGAATGTATTGCAGCTCTACAAAGAACACCTCCACCTCCCGGTTGAGGGCATCGACGCTTCTGAACAGTTCCTGCAGAAACTAAATGGTGTCAGTGATCCAGAGGCCAAGCGAAAAATCATCGGAAACACTTTTATTGAGGTATTCGACGCATATGTTGCCGGTCATGACGATCACTTCGATCTGCTCGCGCAAGGCACTCTCTACCCGGATGTAATCGAAAGTGTCTCCTTTAAAGGCCCCTCCTCCACCATCAAATCCCATCACAATGTGGGCGGGTTACCCGAAAAAATGCAGATGTCCCTTCTCGAACCGGTACGTGAACTCTTTAAAGATGAAGTGCGACGGGTGGGACGTGAACTCAATATCCCAGAGCGATTCATTGCACGACATCCCTTCCCTGGTCCCGGACTTGGTATCCGTATCATTGGGGAGGTGAGTGAAGATAAGCTAACACTACTTCGCGAGGCCGACGAAATTTTTATCGATTCTCTATTTGAATGGAATCTTTATAACGATGTATGGCAGGCACTTGCCGTGTTACTACCCGTACAATCGGTTGGGGTGATGGGAGACGAACGTACCTATGACTTCACGATCGCTTTGCGTGCCGTCACAAGTGTAGACGGAATGACTGCCGACTGGGCAAGACTTCCCGACGATCTCTTGGCCCATGTATCAAATCGAATCATCAATGAAGTAAACGGAGTAAACCGGGTCGTGTATGATATCAGCTCCAAGCCACCTGCAACCATCGAGTGGGAATAAGAGTGACCGGACTCGAAAGTACAAACCACGATATCACAACCCACTGGAATGCAACCTACGGGAACCAAATGAAACGTTTTCTTATTTCAACTGCTCACTTACTAGTGTTTGCCACCGTTGCAGTTGCATCGATCCCTGCCCCCCCCAACGTAGATGAGAGTGCAGTCCCAGTCGGTACATCTGTAATATCAAACATGTTACTTGCCCAGGCAGAGTACTCCCAACTGCAGGATACTGTTAAATCCTCGGATTCAGCAGCATTGCTCTCCTTCGAAGAGATTGTGAAACTGTATGAGCAAGGTTCCTTTCAGGAGGCACTTCCCTATTTGCAGGCCATCAATACTGAAGATGCCACGCTGTTTCTGGGGAAAAGTTATTTTGCTCTTGGCCACGTCGGTGCTGCCCGTCAGGTATTACGACCTCTGCTCGAATCAAAGGACGATGCTGTTCGAAGAGAAGCCGTCTACACCTTAGCACTGGTACACTTCCAGGCAGAGAATTATGCACAGAGCCTCGAACTTTTGCTCTCGTTATCCAGAGAAACAAGACGTACGACCATTCAGATCGATGCTGAAAGGCTATACCGGCAGATCCTGAACTACCTCTCCCCCGGTGAGCGATTTGCAACACTTGGTTTGCTCCACTCCCTGGATATCAAAGCAGATCTTGTTGAGTCCGGACACCGGTGGATGTCCACGCCAGAGTACCAGATTCTCGAACGCACCTTTCTATCGGAATTTCCAGACAGTACCACATCCACACGTTGGAAAGAGCTGCTTCGGAGAAATACCCTAAACACCACCCAGGGACGCTTTCCCTACCCTCCAGCTCCGGAAGGGATTGTGTATCAGATTGGGGTGTTGCTCCCTGTTTTTGCACCTGATGATCCAAGATTCTCCATCCCGAGAAATCTCTACCACGGACTCACCCATGCGGCTGAACAGTTCAACGCCACCAATAGTCGGAAAAAGGTACATCTTCATTTTCAGCCCTCTTACATGGATTCCGATTCGGTTCAATACTCCTTTTTGGATCTTGTATACACCCATCAGGCTGACGTAGTCGTTGGCCCCCTCTTTTCCGGCCCCGCCTCGGTGATCAGTTCTCTGGCAGAGGAGCATCAGGTACCGCTGGTTCTCCCGCTCGCAAATGCAGATCAAATCAATGCCGGACATAACTACACGTTCCAGATCAACCCTACCTTTGAAGTACATGGAAAGCAGATGGCCCGTTATGCGATCCAAAATCTTGGGCTTGATTCACTTGCTGTGATCAGTCAGAAGAGTTCGCTGGGAGAGTCGGCTGCCAATGCGTTTCGGTATGAGGCGGAAGCTCTGGGAGCCACCATCAGCTATTGGTTTGAGGAAGATTTCAGGGCTAAAGGGTTTGACCTGTCTGCATTCACGGACCCCTTTACTACGGACAGCGTACTGGTTGATTCACTGGGTTATCGGCCGGTACATGCTGTTTACGCACCCTTCACCGGACAGGAAGCTGCTACCCTGTCCCGGCTACTAGCTAATGACGTAGAACTACACAATAAAGAGATCGTCATTCTAGGTTTGGAGGAGTGGAAAAATACGGCACTCACTCCGTGGCAAATGAATCAGCTCGAGATTTACTACTCCGAACCCTTCCGTGTACAGCCAGATAGCAGCCTTACGGCGGAACTTTCTCAGCGATTTGGCTCCGAACCCGACCTGTTTACCTTTATCGGGTACGACACCGGAGTGTACCTTCTAAACTCTCTGGATCGGACCGGCAATCCGCACTATCTCAAAGAGGTGCTAAAAACGATGGGTGCGAAGGATGGGGCAGCAGTTCAGATCGACTTTTCCGATCAAAGAACCAATCAGCAAGTTTACATTACGCCACTAACGGATATGGCAAAAGAAACGGTGGATCCNTCCCATACGGAACCGGACNAAATGCCACGTGAATCGCCAAGTGAAAAGCCGGACGAATCNCCAAATGAAACCCCACGCGAAACCCCGGACGAGAGCGGTAGTGGCGGGCAAAATNACCCAAAGGATGATATCGAGTCCAATCCGGAACCATTTTAACAATTTGCCAACAGATCCATCCCCCAAATATCCTAGGCCTGAATAGCCCGATCCTCTCATTCTTTTCTCTCCTCTCGCTCACGGATTCGCTTAATCCGCTCCTGCTCACTGATAAACTCTCTCCACACCCGGCTTTTCTCCTGATGCTCACGGAACGTCCTGCTAAAGGCATGGCTTCCATCCGGCGTGGCAACCATGTACAGATAATCGTGATCCTCCGGCTCCAGAACAGCACGAATCGATTCCAGACCTGGGTTTGTAATTCCACTGGGCGGTAGTCCATAAATCAAATATGTGTTGTACGGATGATCAACCTGATAATCCCGGAAGAGCAGTCTGCGCTTCTCGCCGAGCGCATAAATCACGGTTGGATCTGCCTGCAATCGCATTCGTTTTTCCAACCGGTTCAAATACAACCCGCTAATGGTTCGCTTCTCCTCCCGTTTTCGTGCCTCCCACTCCACAATGGATGCCAACGTAGTAACCTCCTCCAAAGAGAGTTCAGAGGCTGCCAGCTGCAATTTCAATCCATTCACAACCTGCTCATCGAAATCAGAGAGCACTTCGAACTACCGATTCCGGCGACGATGTCCAATACACTTTATAGGTATTGGGAAGCATTCGTGTAAACAATTGCATTCCTGTAAGCCCTGTTTCCCGGCTCAGCACAGAATCATCCTCGAACTGTTGACGCACCGAGGCAGAATCGGTCCGAAGGTCGGCGGCAACAGAGGCAGCAAAACGTTCCGGGGTGATTCCGGGAAGAATGGTAACTTCGCCCGGATCCTGAAGCCCGCGTGCCACCTTCGATAAAAATGTATCCGCATCCGACACTCTAGGAATTTCATAGCGCCCAGGTGGAAATCGACGCCATCCTAGCATTTTCCCCGTCCAGAGAAACTGATCAACGTTAACGTCCACATGCAGTGAGTCCAGCTTCGCCACCAGTTGCTCTAATGTGATGTTGTTCTCCAAAAACAGCACCGCACCGGATCCATTCACAATGCGCTCGGGATCGTTCAAGCGACTGTTGCGCGAGACGGAAATAAACGCCACCACGATCAGAAGAAGAGCAATCCCTCGAAGCCAGTCCCGCATATCGTTATGTTTCTTCATCACACAAACGGTTTTCCATCAAACCGAAAAGATAAACGGAATCATCGACAGAAAAAAACGTTCGGCACACGCGCGACAATTAAAACGTCGGGTTGAAACGAATCATCAGCGATGGCCCATCATTCTCCCCCGTGAGTGGCCACCCAAGTTCGAACCTAAATGAACTGCTTCCCAGGCCAAATCCGGCACTGTGCTGCAGATCCGCCGTCCGGAAGCTGGAAAAACCGGTGAACGGCCCGGCATCCTCGAACAAATCATCCGTGAACTGTGTCCAACCGGAATCGAGAAAAACCAACAAGTAGGCATCTCCTTCACGAATCCAATCATTTGTACGCGAAGGCACCCCGAACTTCACCTCCAGATTACTCATTAGCATTTGATTCCCCGAAAACTCCTTAAACCCGAACCCACGGAGTGTCCCAACTCCTCCAAGATGAAACTGCCGGTACCATGGTGTATCCCCTGTGAGGGTTCCCGCCATTCCACGCCAACTCACCATCGTCCCCGGCCCGCTTCGGTAAAAAACCATCGTCTGCGCCTCGTATCGAGTAAAGCGTGCACCATCCTCCGTTTCTCCCGTGTCGCCGCTCTCGATCATTACCGTAGCCCCTGCCGAAAGTGCCTCTGTTAGCAAACGAAGTTCCGGGTTCCATCGAAGCCCTACCCCAAATGTAACCTGATCGATTTCAGAAACGGAGATCTGCTCCGCCCCAGCACCGTCTCCAGCTCCCGCACCGTTCCCAGCTCCCGCTCCGTCTCCATCCACATCAAAAATCGGAGGATTCAACCTCATTGTCGACGACTTGCCAAACACCGAAAACCTCGTATTCCGCTCTGCCGAAAAGACCGTTTCCGACAAATAGGACCCCGACAGCTCCAGCATCGAATGAACCTTCTGCACGGCATAGAACCCAAATCCCTCCTGCCGGTAATAATCATGAAAGTCATACCCGGNAAAAAACGCCGTCAGGCTATTCTCTGTAAGGCCACTTCTCCAGGCATCCTGTGTTCCAAGCGCCTTGTAAAACTCTGCCCCGATCAGCAAGCGCTTACCCTCACCAAATAAACGCTCTGCACCAATGCTGTACTCCCACTCACGCGATGCCGTCCCATAGCCGATCATCCCGTGCACCTGTACATTCGGAATCGAAAATAGATTACTCCGGGGGTTCCAGTCCATCCGATCTCGTCCAATTCCCAAAAAAAGACCGTTCACCCGATTATAATGCAACGACTGCAAATTCGGAAACAGTGAATACACCGGTGGAACATCATAGGGTGACGACTGAAAACCACCACCAAAATCAACCCCCTCCCGAATCAGGTGCCGGATCATCTTCTTCACTTCTTGCGGTTCATACGCACGAAAGTCACTCTCCAAAATGTCCTCTAGCGTTGGCGTGTAATANATCTCCTGTCGAACCGTCGAATCCGGCATTGTTGTCTCGGGTTTACTCTCCTGTGGTGTTTCCTGCGGTATCTCCTGCGGTATCTCCTGCGTTTTTGCGAGCGCGTGCCCGGATTCCGCCAACATGATTCCGCACAAAAGTATGGCCATTAAAGGAGTAAAAAAGCCCATTTCATATCGTGAATTCAGGAAACTCTTCATAAATAATCGTGTTTTATGTTTTTATTTCGGGTTGATGCGAAACCATCCTCGCAACAGTACCTTCTAATGGCTTCACAGGTTTGGTAGCGTCGGTACGCTTGGCACATTAGGCAAACTTGGCACCATCTGTACATTTGGGACATTTGGCAGACGTAGGTCACACGGTTCACATGGCGCTATCGTTTCACTGAAATATGTCGCTGAGAACGGTAACCTGCACACAAGTGTTAAACTGACATAGAAAATTACGGCTCTCATCGCAGCAGAATGAATCAAAGAATAGCAATTTTCAGGAATATCAAAAAAATCAGGGTGCTCATGAATATGAGGGAACTCATGAATTGCTTCGTGCCGTCGTGGCATCATCGTATTTTTTTGATGCTTTTCCTGACCGTAGGAACGGGTCCGACCATTCTCTGGGATNTTTCAGCACAGCCCTCCTGTTTCGCAGANTCTCCACATTCTACAGAATCTCCACATTTTACAGATTCTGCACATTTTACAGATTCTGTACATTCTGTACCCACCTCAATTACTGCAAATTCGGGTCACGTTGCGAGTTCCATCAACCCGAAACAAAAACTTATCGATGTGGGAAAGTGGCACCTACACACTTTGCATGTCTATTCAGGCAGTATACTGTCGCATGCAGAACTCGCCGATACTACGGCTGATGCCCAAGGTGAATTGGAGAGAGTGGAGCCATTGGAAAACGTAGAGCTGTTGGAAGAACTTTTGGTTACAGCAACCTACCTGCCTGGTGTGATGAGTCGTTCTCCCTTGGCGGTTCAGTTGGTTCGGCGGGATGCTGCAGATTTGCGTTGGAGGCCGGCTGCGACACTGGATGAGATTACGGCACAATTGCCGGGAGTCCAGGTGAGTAATCGTGAGAATTATGCTCTTGGAGAGCGGATTACGATTCGTGGTCTTGGTTGGCGGTCGCCATTTGGAGTTCGAGGAATTCGGATTCTTTTGGATGAGATTCCACTAACGGTCGCAGATGGACAAACGATAGTAACGATGGCAGATCCGGCAATGGTGAAGCGATTGGAGGTGATTCAAGGGCCTTCTTCTACGTTTTATGGCAATGCGGCTGGCGGAGTGATCGCTCTTTATACGTCCCCCTCCCGCGATGATTCCTTTCTGACGGCCAGGGTGTTAACATCATCCTACGCAGAGCAAAAAATGGAGACCTCCTGGGGGCTGCAACTTCCGAAGCAGTGGCAAATGGATGGTTTTGTGACGCGATTGAAGACCGATGGCTACCGGGAGCACAGTGCAGCAACGATTGTTCGTGCCCATTTGGGAGCAACCTGGAGACCCCGCTCCAAGGAAACCTTGGCGTTTCATGTACATCATACTTCGATGCCATTTGCAGAACATCCCGGTGCGCTAACAGAGCAGATGCTGGAGGAGAACCCGTCTCAGGCCCGCGCCAACTTTCTTTCGGCTGGGGCCGGTAAGGAGTTCCATCAAACCATGACCGGTATAAATTATGAGAAACCGATGACAGGCGGGACACTCAAAACGAGTCTTCATGCGGTTGTGCGTGATCTTGAAAATCCGCTCCCGTTTGGCACGATATTGCTGAATCGATATGCGGGCGGAGGGCGCGTGGGATGGACATTTTCCGGACTTCCGTTTGATCTGCAGACCGGAGCAGAATTATTATTGCAGCGTGACGACAGGCAAAACCGCTCCCCGGCTCGAATACCACCCGTGACTGTGACGCTGGACCAGGCCGAGCAAGTGTTGAATCAGGCTCTGTTTGTTCACATGCGGATTCCATTAATTCAGAACTCTGGGTCATTGGGACGTTCAGGGTTATCGGGGAAATCGGGTTTATTGGGAAATCTGGGGTTGGAGGCCGATCTGGACGCAGGACTCAGAGCAGATCGTGTACTTTACAGGGCAGATCCTGCAGATCTCGCAAGCGCTCTATTTGATGAAGACCGGCGTGATTTTTTCTCTTTGAACCCATCGGTTGGAGTGATCGTACGGCTTGGACGCCATCAGGTTTTTACCCATATGAGCTCCTCCTTTGAAACACCAACAACAACAGAACTGGTAAATCAACCGGATGGTTCTGGCGGATTTAACCGGGAGGTGGGACCTGAAAAGACCCTGGGATTGGAAGCCGGCCTACGACTGCGTTCCGGGGATCGGATTACGCCGGATTTTTTATCTTCGTGGTCGGTGTCACTCACACTGTATAGAATGCGGGTATCAAACCTTCTTGTACCGTTTGAACTGGACGAGGGCGGACGTGAATATTTTCGTAATCAGGGAGCATCAAATCATACCGGACTCGAACTATTTGCATCGTTGGGGCTTTTTACCTCCACCGATATGCGGTTCTCGCTCCACCTATCAGAAGCCTCTTTTGCCGGTGGCGATCTCGAAGGTGCGATTCTCCCGGGGGTTCCCAGGATGGAGTCCTCCCTTCAGGTTCGTCACGAGAACAAAGCGGGAAGCTGGATGATGGAGGGGCTATATCGGGACAGAGTCCCTGCAGATAGTGAGAATAAGCATTGGGCGGACCATATGTTCCGTCTTCAGGCTGCATGGACATCCCCGGAAATTCTTTTTGCAAACCGTTCACTGTTTCTCTTTTTCTCTATAAATAATCTTCTCAACAGCACCTATGTTAGTTCCGTGAACATCGATGCCTTCGGTGGTTATTTTTATGAACCAGGTCGTCCGCGAACCTTCTCGGGTGGAATTTCTCTGGATCTGTTCTAATCACCGGAAAGCGCTAAAAAAATGTCTGCCGTTTTTGATAAATATTTTTTGATTTAATGCATTTTTGAAACTACTTTTGTTTTGGTTAGTTCGATAGTGTGTTAAGAAGTGTGAATGATACTGTTGTTCTACCCTAATTATCCAAGTTTAATCTAGTCGGGTTTTGAAAAATGGACGACGTTCGCGAAGAAGGAACCGTTAAGTGGTTCCACAATGGTAAAGGTTACGGTTTTATCACCAGAGAAAGTGGCGAGGATGTATTCGTGCACTACTCTGAGATTCAATCAGACGGGTTTCGTAAGTTAATCGAAGGTCAGAAGGTTGAGTTTACGGTTGCTGAAGGTGACAAGGGACTTCAGGCAAAAGATGTAATCGAGATCGATTAACGCTTTTCGGGTAGCTCTTAGAGTGCTTTCTTATTGTCGGCATGCAAATTATGATTTGCTATGTCTGTGGTGGGGTGTGTGATAAACTTCTGATAGACAATGACAATCTTCAAAAAAATCTCTGTTCCCGCTGTGATTTTAACGTTGCTGGTCATCGGTATGTATTTGTTTCTCGATACTAGGCAATCTACCTCATCACCCCGTGAACAGGATGATACTATAAGTACCCTGCTTCCCGTCTTCATCGACACAGTAACGTATCAATCAGCTATGAGTGACACAAACCGATCTGGAAAAGTAACGTTGACCGAAGAGCAGTGGAAAGAGCGACTGGATTCTGATGAGTACCGAATTTTACGGGAAAAAGGCACGGAACTTCCTTTCATTAACGAATACAATAATTTCTATGAAGAGGGTGTGTACCTTTGCCGTGCATGCGGGAATCCTCTATTTCATTCCGATACAAAATACAATAGCCGGTCGGGGTGGCCAAGTTTTTGGGAGCCAATTGATGAAGAGGCGGTTGGAGAGAAGCCAGACAACAGTTTCTTCATGGAGCGCACTGAAACCGTTTGTAGCCGCTGTGGCTCACACATCGGGCATGTATTTGATGATGGTCCTAAGCCAACAGGACTTCGCTACTGCATGAACTCGAAAGCCCTGAAATTTGTACCGAAAGATTCCAAGGAGTGATTACCCAAGTTCCTCCGTTTTATGTACATCCGGTTTTTTTCGTCTGCCTTGATTGATCATCTCCCCCAAAAATCCTATAGAGAATAGCTGAACACCGACAACCATCAGCAGAATTCCAAGAAAAATAATAGGTCGGTTGGAGACAGGAAGTTGAAAGAAGATCTTCAATATGGCGATATAAAGATTGATAAGCCCTCCTGCGACAAAAGACACAACGCCAAGACTTCCAAAAAAATGCATCGGGCGTTGCATATAGCGATGTACAAACATCAGCGTTACCAGATCCAGGAACCCCTTCATAAATCTGGATAACCCGAATTTCGTTTTGCCATACTTTCTGGGATGATGCATGACGGCCAGCTCACTGATCGCGTGATACCCTTGCCACTTAGCTAGTAGTGGTATGTAACGGTGCAGTTCCCCGAACAGCTCAATACTCTGCACAACCTCCCTCCTGTACGCTTTCAGTCCGCAATTGAAATCGTGAAGTTGGATCCCAGATGCCATTCGGGTAACCGCATTAAAAAACCGTGAAGGAATGGTTTTGGAGATAGGGTCATGCCTTACCTTTTTCCATCCACTAACAAGATCAGCACCATTACGAATCATCTCTACCATTTTGGGGATTTCCCGGGGGTCATCTTGCAGATCGGCATCCATGGTAATGATAATATCACCGGTAACTTTTTCAAACCCTGCCTGAAGAGCCGTACTTTTTCCGTAATTCTTTCGAAACCGGATGCCCTTAATGTTGTCCCTTGTTTCACAAAGCGATCGGATGACATCCCATGAACCATCTGTCGATCCATCGTCTACAAAGCAGATTTCAAACGATGGCAATTTAGAAGTAGCCTTCGGGTTCGCCGTCGGGAAATCCCCATCCTCTGTTGTGGAGTCCCCGGCCTCTGTAGTGGAATACCCATCTTCTGAAGATCGGTGCGTATCACCCAAAACACGTTCAATTTGCTCGGTCAACTCCTTTAACGACTCCTCTTCATTTAACAGTGGAATCACCACGGAGATAGTGACGGGACTCTTGCGTTCTTCTGATAATTTCTCAATATTCATGGTACGGGTTGCATCGGGATCTAAACT
>JGI10211J34971_10004213_pt1 | contig 11437 bp, 25 predicted proteins | sample Etolagsediment_FD_34971 | JGI IMG/M metagenome (IMG submission 34971)
ATAATATCTGCCACTGTTTTAACTTCTTCTTCCTTTTTAGTTTCGCCACCACCATACTTTTTACTAATTTGGGGGCGGCTTTCTACGATGCCACCTTCGGGGGAAGCGACGATGAAGAAACTATCAACGATTCGGTGAGTGGGGCCAATTCGCCCCATTTGTTCGGTCCATACATTCACGCGAAAACGGTTTTCCCAAAGTGGCTTTACATCCACTTTCCAGAAATCATCAGGCTTACCCAATCGTTCCAGAACCGCCTCTTGAATAACAGGGGAGAAATCTGGTTGCTTAGGTTCATCCTTTTTAACGTCTTCTTTCCTAACCTTTTTAGGTTTCGTTGTCTTTCCCAGTGGCATTTATCGCTCCTTTCAGTGATTTATTATGCCAGGTACAATTCCATTTTTCAGAACAGCAGCCCTATCATTATACCCATAACCAGCCCTGAAAAAAAGCCCAGCACTACCATTCCTGTGCCAGTTGGGAATACAATCGGGGTTGTTCGTGTTCTTTCGCGTAATACGGGATTATTGCGTCTGCCCCCTCCACCATACATTCTCTTAAATTCATCCAAACTCAATCCAGGCTTACTAATTTTGGTAACAAACAAGCCTTGTTTTCGTATTTTCGCCATAGCCGATTTTTGGTTATCGGCATCTATTTCCCCGGTATGTTCCCGTCCGGTTGCATCCATAGCCTCATATTTATAGATGGACATTATTCATTCTCCTCTAAGAAATCGGCAGCCTCTTCATCTGAAAGAAGAATACCGAAATATAGCTCCCTCTCTTCTGTTGTTTCTATAATTGTATCATCTTCACAATGATAGCACCAACTATGCTGTCGCCACATTCTATCATTGCTCAATGCCCAGCCGGTTGCAATTTGCACTTGATCTTTATTTGCTTCCCAACACAGGGCGGCATTAGAATGACACCGACACGGCTCCCCCAACATCATTTGAATGTCTTTTGTTCCGAAAACCTCTCCACGCTCTAACAGCAATTCAAGGTCAGACTCATGACGGAAGGCAATTGCATCACCACCCGCCTCTAATAGTTGATCCCACAACAATTGGTATCGGGGGTTCTCTGCCAATAGCCCTACGCGACGTTCTTCCAAAATGTTCATTGGAAAACCTCCGCCAATTCATCCATATCACTCTCTTCGCCCCTAACGAATACGAATCCATCATGGGTTTCTTTCAAATGAAACTTAAATCCTTCAATTTCACGCCAACCGCCGTTTTCCCTATATGTCACACCACCAAACTCCCACCCGTTATTCTTTTTTTCTCCTAGACACTGGCACTGGAAACCAATATCAAGCACTTTCAGGTCCAATGGGTACTTCATTTTGCGACCGCTCCCATTTATCAAGTTTGGACGACATGACTTCTTCAAGGTCTTCTATTTTGCCGCCTCTTGCGAAGTAGAGCGCCAAGGCGCAAATCGCCACATCAACCGATTCAATTTCACTTCCTTCATCGGGTGCTTTGTGGGCGTTGCCGAAACTTCTCTCTTCAATTTTCAACTCTCGGCTCAACTCACCTACTTCTTCACACAGACTTGCGTACAATTCAAAAATAGATTTATTCTGCAAATCTATTCCTGTTAGTTCTTCAATTCTTCGGACTACGTTATACATATTTACCTCATTCTAATACTGCCGCCAGCATCGGCGTCACCGCTTACATTCCCACATTTAATACTTCCACCGGCATCAGCGTTACCACCTACATTTCCACAAGTAATACTGCCACCGGCATCTGCTTTGCCACCTACGTCTTGGCAAGTAACGCTTCCGCCTGCTTTAACATTACCCTGAACATTCCCTCGCACGGTAACACTTGCACGTTCCGTATGGATATTCAGTGGATCGCCAATAATTTCAACCTGAACAACGCCAGTGGCTTTCCCATCACCGTCGTAGGGTTTGCCATCCACAAATACTGTGTCATTAACAATACTGACACTTGAACCAGCGGGAGTTTCAATTTTAACTCCATTGATAATAACACTACCCATTGTCTTCCTCCTTCAAACTGTCATTATGAATTTTTACAATATGTTCTGCGGTGTCGTAATCAGGGCACTTTACCACAAGTTCCGGCTCAGGATTCATCTTACGATAAATTTCAAGAATCTCTTCATCTGTATATTGTTCTTCAATTTCATCGTCCGTAAGCCCTTCAAGTGGGTCTTCAACCTCTTCTTGTTTTACAATCACAGCATAATCACCATGACCGTGCCCCCTATCATTAAAACCAATAGCCCACTCAGAAGCGAGCCGCCTCTTAATTTTTTCTTCCCATTCTCGTACTAATTCTTTCATTTTATGTCTCCATCGGTAGGTGGGCAGGAAGGGCAGGGTGGCTTCGCGGACCACTTTCGCGGGTTAGGTAAACACCCCACACATGCTATCTTGCATCACTTCCTGCCCACCATCCCGCAGGTGCTTCATTCACCATTCCATTTATCTTTCATTTTCCCCAACCACGATTTACCGGATTCTTTAACAGGCTCCGGTTCGGGTTCGGGAAAATCTTGTTCCCCTGTAAATCCATCCACGAAACCTTCTGCCGCTTGCTTCGTGCGTTTGCCAATCCATTCACCAACAATGCGGGACTTATTTAGATCAATCCCCTTGAGTGGCATATCATCAGCGGTATCTAATTGCTTATCAGGACCAGCAGAACACACAATGTAAAGAATGCCCTTGGGATCATCCTTTCGTTCATAATAAATAGCTTCATCCCATCCATCTTTAATTTGGAGGCGGGCAGGACCGTCCGCTTTGTCACTCATAACCTGTTGGAGCGCCACTTTTAATTGCTTTTCAGTTCTCCAATAAGGTATTTGCCGCACAATGAGGGCGACAACAATTACCACCAACACAAGTGGAATGCCAATACTGTAAATAATTTGGGACTTACTCATTATCATCCTCCATTGCCCAGGCAAAGTGTTTCTTGTGTTGCTCCATTGCATATCGCAACAACTCTTTTATTTCGGGTAAATCTTCGGGTTGAACATTTTCAATTGTCACGCCCCGACTAGCACCCTTACGAGGATGCAACAGCCACAGGTAAAGAACAAGACGATCAGGACCAGTGCGACGATATGCGTGTCCTTGGCACTTTTCACAAGTAACCGTACCATCTTCATTCGCATATCCAAGACGCTTTGCTCTCGTCTCAATTAAAATATGACGGTTGATACAATCGTGGCTCCGAAGCCCTTGACCTTTGAAGATGGCTACATTCCTAATTTTGCGCCTCATTAACTTCTTCCCTCGGCGCTTCCAACCCTCGCCGGGCACTTCGTTGCAAGTATGAGTCCAATCCATCAAGCGACCAGCATCTACCAAGGCTTGCACTTCATCTTGGGTGATTTTATCATGCCACCCTTCTCGTACAATTCCCCAACCGTCCGCAGTTGGCCCATAATCAGGATAGTAGGTCTTTGCAAGTTCAGAGGTTGCCGGATTGTAACCCTGTTCGCAATCACAATTTTCGCTGTCATGGCGAATGGTGAAATAGTAATCGGCAATTAAATTCAAATCCCAATCATTCGTTTTGAACCCAGCCGCCTCCATTTTATCAAGAGGGCTTGCATCTTCGGGAAGTTCCTTGCCGTGCCAAAACTCTTTCCAAGTTTCAGCAGAGAAATTCTTATTCCAACCATGCTCTTGATCTCTAGGTGTTGACATATAATCATCACCTGGACCCCAACCGATATAGGTGGCGTCGTCATTCTCGTAGCTACGCAAAGTCTTTACGAGTTCGTGCAGAACTGGATTTGCTTCAGGATCGTTTTTCCAATCGTCGCTCATTGTGTAACTCCCAACTTAATTTATCAATTTCTTCCCTTAACGCCCAGTATTTCTTATCCCACTCAGGATCAGGGGCGGGGTGCATTTTGAATCCAAAAGCCATTATGTCACAGGTGTGTACGGTACAATTTGGGCGGAAATGAGGTTCTAAAATGCACCCTTCTTCGCCCATAAAAGGAATTTCGTGTCCGGTTTTAAGAACGGAAATATCCACTCCCCACAGTTCTTTGGCACTCATAATAGCCAATTCACAATGATCGGGGGCGCAACAGCTTCTCGGCAGCCGACAACTACAAGAGCATTCGGGCTCAGTCAATTCATACATCTCTTGGAAAAGAGATTGTAACCTTTTTCTAATGCTCATTCCAAGACTGCCCATCCACAAGTTCTGTATTGTCGTAGTTTATTTCAATTCTTTGCCCTTTTCTCCAATTATCTTTAGCTTCATCTTCGGTTGCACCTTCTGCCACTTCATAACAGTCAGCACAATAGATGAGGTATCCTGCCTTTCTTGGGTGAAGGCATATGTAAAGATCGTGATGGGAGCAAAGATCCATTACATTAACCTCAAAATAATTTCTTCATCATCATCACTTTCATCGATGGGCTCATTATAAATAGCCCAACATTCGGTTGCACCCTCTTCCTGAATAACAAGCCAATGATCGCTTGTGAAACCATCTCCAAAACCAAAACAACTAATGGTGGCTTCCCTTTCCGTTCTAAGAACTGGCACTGGCGGGCCTTCCTCTTCCATAATGGAAATCGTCACTCCACCAATAACAGATTTACTCTCCAAAGGACGTTGCCCATCATCATCCTCTTCTTCCCAAAAATCTGCCCAAGTGTCATACCGATGCACACCATAGACATTTTCTTTTAGAACCTGCATTATTCTTCCTCTACGTAACGTCAGTGCCAACTTCAATTACTTGTGAAGACGTATCTTCCCAAGGTGGATCGAGGAAATCTTCTTTAACCAGTATGGCTATGTCTTCTGGCACTTCATATTTCTCAGCCAGCTTCTTGAAAATCTCTGTCGCTTCCCTCTCCATTCGTTCTACTCGGGGTGTATCATCGTGCTTGTCGTTACCATACTCCCGCTTTTTAACTCCAAAACGAATGATACATTGAAGAATATTAAAAGCGAGTCGCTGGAATGATGGATTCATATAAGGAATATCACCACAAACACTCTTCGATTCATAACCAGCGGCAATACATAAAGCCGAATACCCCTTTGAAAGATCATACCAAGACATTTGACCTTCAAAGATGGGAATTTCAAGATCAGGAAGATTCGGGTCAAGATCAGGACAGCTAGTTGTCCATCCATTCTTGTGCCACTCACACCCGTTCCCAATAGTCAGCAGAAGATGATCGGCTACACGGGCACTAGCATGCATACGCTCATCTTCGTTCATATCATCCCAGGTCTTATCCTTAGCGTATAAATCAGGATAATTTTTAATGGATTCTGCAATAATCTGCCCTGCCGTGAAGTCCTTTGCATTTTCAGCAGCTTCAAAATCAGCTACAGGATCAGGGTCACGAATCCACTTGAAAGTAGCGAATGTTTTATTTCGCTTCTCGTCACTAACATTTTGAAGATGGTGGGTAACTTTATATACCCCAGGCTTCACACCCACTACGTCGCAACTATCAATAACGGCAGTATCGCCCCCTCTTGCTTCAATCCGCCTCTTAAATTCATCATAATCAACGGCTGAATACCACCACAGGTCAGTGCAAATGCCACCAACTCGTTCTGCCCGCGAGTTATGATTGCCCACGGTCACTGTTTTGAAATCTTTATTGCGAAACACAGAAGGACAGGTGTTGCCTACAAAGCCATGAGCCATTCCAACTTCTGCGTAAGCTTTTGTGGTTTTTTCAATGCCAATATTCTCATTGACGTAGAAATCCCCAACAATTGAAAACCAAGGTCGCAAATCGTTCTCAAACACCATTTGCCCAGAAGGAACATTCAATTCCACTTCAATGTCATTGATTCCTTCGGGGCGGGGGCACGGTTCCACAACCCGAACAACTTGACCATTAGTTTCAACATGAGCGTCTGTGCCACAATGAGTGCAAGTGAGAGAATGGTTTGCCCTACCCAAAGGAATGAAATCATCAAGCGGCTCGCCACTTTCTACCGCATCAAGTAGCTTTTGGGCCTCTTCAAGAGAAGGCTCCCAGAAGAGCATGGGAATGGAAATCATATCATTCTTAAAATCTTGGCGGTAGAATTTCTTGGTGTCTTCACCATCTCGCCAATGACCATTCCAATCAAGCTCAAAACCCTTTTGAGCAAAAGCGTCTTTAATACGCATTCCAATCATCAGTAGATCGCCTCTGTCGCTCATATTTATCACTCACTATTATTTGAAGGCACCATAATAAAACAGCGGCTCCTGCCGCACATAAACCAATCCCTTCCATGTCGGATTCCTTCCGTACAATTCCTTAAATTTCTCCATGTTGGTAAATTGATTCTTCATCTTGAGGATAATTTTCTAAAGTGATATGTTTACCACAACAAGGGCAAACATCACCATTTGCCAAACGATAATCACCTTGACAATTTGGGCAACTATACCAAGGATGAATAATTGCCACATCAACCTCTGTGTCTAAGGTTAAAGGTTCTAACCCAAGTGTTTCCCTTACCCCTTTGCCAATTTCTGACATTTCCAACTGAAGGCATTTGATAATCTCTTCGTTCTGTCCTACCTTAAATGCTTCATAATCAGGGTCTTTATTCTCAATCGCCCTCTGAAAATGTTGTTTTTGGAAATCACGGAGAGTAGCCAGCGATACTTCAGACAGAATACCCATCAAGGGATTCAAATACCGCTCCCTCGTTTCGCTATCCCACTCTTTCAAATGCTCAATGTAATATTCAATCTTCAACTTCTAACTCCGGTACTTGATAGATTCTAAAATTTGAACTATCAGGGGTAATTTCCTTGCCTGATATCCACCGAACAAATTCATTTATTGCGCGAGCCCGAGCGTTGCCTTCGCCCCTACCCTTTTCCAATGTAACAAATGTCTTTTTCCCAAACATTCGTTTGATTTTATTACGCCAACTTGGAATAAGCGGATCACAACTGTAGATTCTTACGGCTGGACTAAATTGACATGTCCAAAACGTAACGCCATTCGGCATAACCAGTTCTCTGATTTCTACGGATGAACCAATTACCTTGGCAAAATCAAATAAATTCATCGTCTGTCCTCTTCATCAGGGTAAGGCAGATAGTCTGATTCGTCCCAGTACCTCTGCCGAGCAGCACGCCTCGTTTGATCTATTGCCCTGTTGTTTTGTAAGATTTTCTTACGTTGGGCTTCAACTTTAGCTATGAGCCATTCGGCTTCTGCTATCAATTCAAGAACCACTTCTGTTGCATCATCCTCTGCATCAGTAGTGAATGCAAAATGAAGACTTTTGAGGCGGGATCGTAACTGTTCTATTCGTTCTGTATCGGTCATAGCTCTTACCGTACAATTTCAGAACCTACGCTTGGGGGGTTTGGGGAAGTCATAGCCATCTAAGATGGGGGATGGTGGACCCTGCACAAAAGGTTTAGAGTCATACTTTAATTCGGGTTCAAGTGAATCTAATCCATTAGGGAAGCGTTTTAATAACTCTTGTTGATATTCATTTGGAGTGAAATCATTGCAATTTTGTTGTGCTGTTAAAAGGTACTCAGCTTCAAAAGCATGGGCTCTTTTATGAACCTTTCGAGCTATTCCCCTTCGTGCTGTTTCCTCTTCGGGAGGGATTCTGCCGTTATAGGCATCTCTTGCTTGACTCGCAAGGAAAACCACTGCCCCGAATTGCATATAAGGATCATCCTTACAGCGTTGGGAAAAATCGGTGGGCAACATAATCATTGCAAGTTCTTTATCGCCCTTCTTTTCAAACATGAAAGACGACACAGGCAATTCACTCATCATCACCGCTGGAATCATTTGCTTACCAATTAGATTCCAAACTAATTGTGCTAGAGCATTAATTGTTGGGTTGGGGCACATATCGGGATCACCCAACATTCCAAGAATGCACTGAAAATACCTCTGGGCTTCTTGGGCTACTTGCGCATATTCATTATCACCATAAGCGTCTTCAACCCTAGCATTTTCAAAAATCTTTTCAATGAATGAGTCCATTTTATCCACCCAGCGTAGGTTTAACATTAACAATCAAACGACCACCAATTGCGCCCACTTTATACTGCCCTTGGCACTCATAGAACAAAAGGTGTTGTGGGCCTGAATCTGGCGATACTAATTTATGTTCGCCACCGCAAGTTGTGCATTCAATCATGTCCCCTACATCAACACGGGGACACTTTGCTAGTCGCTCCGCAGAGAAACCAACAATGTTAGTTTCCTTCTCTTCGCGTTCCTCTTCGGGAACCCATTCAGCGACTCCCACCTTCACACATTGATCGTAAGGACAAATATAAAATGCCCTATACATATCAATGTCTAAATCTTCAATCCCTTCCTTGCCAACTACTTTTGCCCCAGGAGGAATTTCAATATACCCATACGCCCCATCAGGTGTGAGTTTTGTCACCACCATGAAACAACCCCCGAACCTTGTATCGTGTTCGGGGTTTACCTGAATTACATCCAACCGCTGAATGCCGTTAGTGTTCATCTTTTCTCCTACCAATCGGAAGCATTTTCCAAATAATTAAAAACCGCCCCTGGCTCCATAAGATCTTCCACTAGGATTTCTTCATCATCAAATGGCGATCTAATGGTCACTTTATATTTGTCTTCTTCCTTTCTAACTTCAAAGGTGCATCCTTCCACCCCATCACTAGGATGTAATTTGCCACTAATTATCAACATCCTGAATCATCCCTTTTTCGCTAAGGACTTTATTGACCTTTTCCTCAAACGCTTCGAAGCCTCCCTCGGGAGGATAGCTGTCCATCGCCCCTAATTGGTGACGATAAAAAGCCACCAACAACACGCCTGCCATTTCCGTTCCAAATCGCTGGCAACAAGTGCGATAGGCTTCTTCTGCATCTACTTCAATTAATTTACAAGCCCGATGAAATCGCGCAATATCAATTGGGTGAATCATTCTTCACTCCCCAAACAATCAGGTGATATACAACCATTGCCCATCCCTTGTTGGGACATAAAAAGCGCAGCCCTATTCAAATCAGCGTGGGCACCTTCTGCATCACGTTCGCATGGTTGATGAAATAAAATTCGTCCATCTAACTTTCCGTGCAAATGATCCATTACATCGGTAGGATGGACAACCAATCTAGTGTCACCGTCTTTCTCTACAAGATCCCGACACCAGAAATTGTTTTCATAACAAATCTTGTGACTTTCCGGCGCACAAATACCAATCCAAATATCTCCCCCGCCCCCTTTACAACTACAAGATAATCTTTGGTAGCCACAAACTTGACATCGCGCCCAGTCACACCCTTCTTCGTGCATCACGCCAATTTTAACTGCGCAATCAGGACAGCTTTCCCGCAAGCCATCCTCCGTTGCTATGAAATATTGAACCCATTCAGGAAGATCATCAACCTCTTGGTTTACTAGTGCCGCATAATCAATCCCAAGCCTTTCCAACACGTTCATTCATCTTCTCCATGAAATAACTTGTCTGCTAAATCATCAATGCCTTCATCCTCTTCATCCGGGGGAGTTAAATTTTGGAGGCGGATTGTTATATGTTTGATAATTTTCTGGTAGAGGAAAAAGGTAGGGATGAATATAGCGTGAAAGATTGCAGAGAAGATCATCCCACAGGCGATTAACTGTACAAATAAAACAACATCAAGCACCATATCACTTCCCCGATAGAGATAGAATACCAGGGGTGACGTATTAGACAAAGAAGGGATTTTTAATCCGCCTTCTAAGAATTTCTGTTCCGCCTCTCTTGCCTTCCCCCCCATTTCAAACGATTCCTGTTCCGCCTCTCTTACAATTTTGATTGTTATTCTAGAAAGAACCATTGCCCCACACATCAAGAGCATGGCTACTAAACCAAACCATTCAAAAACAATATAAAGAACGATCCCAAAAACAGCAAAATTACTTAGCCATTCGGGATAATCACCAAATGTATGCGCATACAAGCCAGCCATACAGGCAATTAGAACAAGTTTTATTAAAACAACTTGAACCCAAAACTTCTTTGTGGGTCCATTATCCTGAACTACTTGCTTTTGATATGGAGTTAAATCAACCATTTTTTATCCTTAATCATTTAATTGACGTTGGAGTTCAGCGATTTTAGCACGAATTCTTTCTTGCCTCTTCTCTTCCGCTTCGGCTTCATTCCGAAGACACGCAGCTTGAATTTGTTCCTCAAAATCAGGAGGCGCGGGGGAAGCTTCTAAGACTTCATATCGTTCATCTTCAGTAGTGCCATGATCTTTGGCAAGTTCCTCAATAGTTTCATATACACGAACACAGGGAACGGGATATCCTTCATCCCGCCCACCCGTACTACGACCAGTATAATATTTTAAGTATTTAATCATTTTTACTCCCATTCAGCCTTTCCACAGCGGCTTGAAGATCTTCTGGTTTAACTTCTGTATCGCCGCCCACTCGGGTTATGCGTGAATGCATGCGTATTTCTCTACCATCATCAAGAGTAATCGGCGGGCCAGGACCATAAGTAACTTCAGTAGCAGCGGGCGAATCAGGATCAGCATGATCAAAACACAAACCCATTCCTAGTAAATCTGCCGAAGGTTTTTCGCCTCGGTCCATCTGTTCTCCCATTGCGGCAAATGTCTTCTCCGCTCTCTCACTGAACCGATCAAACCATTTCTCCACTTCCTCTTTGACTTTCCTCATGCCCCCTTCTTCAAAATGCTTCGGCAATTCTAATTCTACGAAAATTGCAAAAGGATATGCTACAATAGCGCTCGCTTCATCAATCTTTTTCTTTAATTGCTTCTGGAAAAGCTTAAAATGCCACCGCTGCCATTTGATTGGGAGGCGCACAACAATAGCCATTTCAATCGGGGCCATTACATATCGCATAAAAAGAGCAAATACATCGTATAGCACCAAAAATGGAAGCAATACAATAACTAGAGGCACTCGCACCCACGGATTTAATTTCATTAACCATTTCTGTAATTTATTCATATCCAAACCTCTTCAATACAAGGATCATCTTCCATATACCGCCCCAAATTATGAAGTCCCTCTGGGAGTAGCAGTCGGGCTTTTTCTAAATCATCAGCCACACCAATCAGGTCGCCTCTTTTAACTTGCCCAGCCAAGATTATCCAACGTCGCACAACAACATTGTTGGGGAAATCTTTGGGTTTGTTGTAAACCACGTACATATTTAATTCATTAGCATCCATCGTTGTGTAAACCACGCACATATTTAGATTTAGTTCAATAGCGCCCATCGTTCTTTCAACAATGCTAAAATGGCTGCGCGGTATCCATAATGTAATTGGGGCTGGGTAATTAAAATATTTTCAAGGTGCGAGGTTTCCAGGTCGGCCAATCTTTTTGGTTCGGCATCACCTTTAGCGGTTCCCTCCGTCCAATCTCTTTTACCCCACGCCAATTTTTCCCAAAG
>JGI10211J34971_10004215_pt1 | contig 11435 bp, 12 predicted proteins | sample Etolagsediment_FD_34971 | JGI IMG/M metagenome (IMG submission 34971)
GCGGGTTGTGATGCCAATATCATCCTTGGGAGGGAATACTCTTACGTCGAATTGTTGGGGAATGATTATCCATTTTATACAGAGCCAGTGTGGGAGGACGTTGAAGCCACGTTTCAGAAAGTGTCCGAGTGCTTCCTGTCCAAGCTCTGGTTTGATGCGTTGGAAATGATGCGCGACGTGAGGGACAAGACGAGCTTTGAACGTTGCCTGAGCGACCTTGTGCTTTTCCTTGGGGGGTTGAAGTGAAGCTCCGTGAGATAACCTTGTCTGACGATGACGTGACTTTCTACTATCGTCTCCGCAATGATGACAGAACATACCACTGGTTCTTTTCAGGTAGAAAGTTTTCGCTTGAGGAAGTGAAGGAGTGGCTTGGTGATCAAGTGGACGATGTGATCTACGTTGCTGAGGAAGCAGGGAGACCGGTAGGTTCGTGTTCGGTACATAACGTCAACTTGAATTCTAGGACTGGTGAGTTGGGTAGGATCATGATTGAGCCTGAAATGAGAAACCAAGGCTTAGCGAGTAAGATGGTTGCACTCTTAATCAACGAGTGTAGTAAAACGAGTCTTGTGTATGTGTATGCGAACGTCAAGAGAGTCAACGGTGCTATGTGTCGCGTCTTTGAGAAATTGAGATTGAGACAAGTGGAAGGCGATCCAGTCTTTTTCTGGAAAGTGTTGAGAGAGGGATAATGAACGACATACATCTTTTTCGACCATTTGTGAGTGAACAGGCTATTGCTGACGTAGCGGATGTGTTACGATCCGGTTGGACAGGACTGGGACCTAAGACGGACGAGTTCGAGAAACGTTTTGCCGCGTACGTGGGTGCGAACCGGTGCGTAGCCTTGAACTCTTGTACGTCTGCATTGCATCTAGCGCTACACGTCTTGGACTTGGAGCCTGGAGACGAAGTGATCACGACTCCGATTACGTTCGTTTCCACGAACCACGCGATCCTTTACGAGGGAGCGACACCGGTGTTCGCTGACGTAAAGCGCGGGACGGCGTGTATCGATCCGGCGTCAATCTGGCAAGCTCTGAAGCGGTGCAACAATCCTCGGGCGATTATTGCTATGCACTACGGAGGACAACCATGTGATCTGGAGACGATTCATTCGATGGCGGAACAGGCCGGTGTAGCGGTGATTGAAGATTGTGCTCATGCTGCTGGAGCGAGCTATGGTGGGGATAAGGTTGGTTCTCTGTCTATACTCAATTGCTTCAGTTTTCATTCGGTAAAGAATTTGTCTATCGGCGACGGTGGTGCGGTGACGACAAGTGACGATGAGTTGGCCGACCGCATGAGGGCTTTACGTTGGCTTGGTATTGACAAGAGCACCTATGTGCGAACGAAGGCTGGAGACACGGAGTCTTGGCACTACAACGTGTCGGAACTTGGTTACAAGTATCACATGAATGACATTATGGCCGCGATAGGCTTGGCTCAGTTGGCGCGTTTGGACGAAGACAATCGTTACCGCAGGAAGTTGGTCGATCAGTATCGTTTGGGTTTGTCTGAAGTTCCAGGGGTGACGTTGTTGAACCGTATGCCGGACAGGGAAAGCGCCGATCACCTTTGTGCGATTCGTGTTGAGAATCGGAGGGCGCTTGTTCGGAAAATGAAGGAATCTGGTGTGCATCCTGGAGTCCATTACGTTCGCAATGACCTCTATGACATGTACGAAGAACATGATTTGCCGAATGCGGAAATGTTACAGGAGGAACTGCTCAGTCTTCCTCTCCACCTCATGCTCACCGAGGGTGATGTGGAGCGAGTGATTTCAGTCATTAGTTCAGGATGGTAAGATGGATCCACTTGTCAGTTTCGTTATACCGGCGTATCGACCGGAGTTCTTGCTGGAGACTTTGGGAACAATTCTCCGACAGACGTACGAGAACATTGAAGTGATCGTTACGGATGATTGTGAAGACGATGCGGTGTCTTGCGTTGTGGACCAGTTCGATGACAAGCGACTATGGTACGTCAAGAATAATAAGCCGGATGACGAGAGGGTGGAGTGTGTGGCGCGCAGCAATTTCCTGAATGGATTCCAGATTGCCTGCGGAGACTTCGTGCGATTGGTGTGTGACGATGACGTGATAACAGAGGAATCGACTCGGAAGTACTTGGACGTTATGGAGGCTCACCCGGAGGTTTCGTTAGTCACATCTTATCGTAGTCTGATCAGACCGAGTGGTCGGGTGCGAGGACTGAAGCTGTTATCCTTCGGAGAGTCGGTGATTATCGAAGGCAAGCGCGCGTTCAACACCATGATGTGTTTTGCGAACAACTTCGTTGGTGAGACGTGTTCTTCCATGATGCGTCGGGACAAACTGGCGGATGACCCGTTTGTCTTTCAAGGGGTCGAGGTCAACGCGTTGCTCGATGTCGTGTTGTGGATCAACCTAATGCTTCGTGGTGACTGGGCATATATTCAGGGAACGATGTCTTCCGTCAGGGAGCACGACACACAGATGGTTAAGAACGAAAAAGTGCGGCGGCGGTGTGTTAAGATGTGGGAGACACTCCGCAAGGCAAGTGTCGCCGCTGAGTGCTTCCATGAGCCGATTAGCGGCACGGTGATCAGTATTCACGGTGGGGAGATATGTCCTGATTATCTGAAGGCACATTCCAGGAGTTTGTAAGGTGTTCTTCATTCTGGGAAATCAACGTTCGGGTACTACGCTCTTGCGACTCATGTTGACTTGTCATGGTAGTGTCGTGGTGCCACCTGAGTGTCATTTCATGCTTTGGCTCTATAAGCGTTTCAGTTCGTGGCACTTTAATGAGGGTCTTGTTGGTTTTGTCGATGCTCTTTACGATTGCACGAAGTTCGAGACCTGGGGGCTTGACAGGGAGTATCTCCTTTCCTATTTGCAGGCTCACGGGAATGACATCTACGACTATGGGAGTCTGGTCAAGGCGGTGTATGAGTGTTACGCGCAGCGTCACTTTGAGAAAGGGAGCTTGTGTGGGGATAAGAACAGCTTGTGGATCGAAATGGTGTGGGCGATTGAAGAGATCGTGCGCTCACCGAAGTACATCTATCTCGTGCGTGACGGGCGAGACGTGGCGTGCTCGTATCGAGAGCTTGCTGGTCGAACGTTCAATTCGCAGTACCAACCGAGGTTGCCGAGTGACATACCGTCGATTGCCAGGGCGTGGGATATGGCCAATCGAGTCCTGTTCTCGTTTTTGGTCGGTAAAGACGAGAACCGAGTTCTCCGGCTGCACTATGAGGACCTGGTAGAGTGTCCCGAGGAGGCTCTGAGGGCCTGTTGCGGTTTCTTGTCGATTGAGTACGAGCCACGGATGTTGAACTTTCACGAGGTCAACCGCAGTTTGGGGTTGGAACCGAAAGAGTTCTTACAGTGGAAGGAAAAGACGTTGACGGAAGTGAATGCAATGTCGGTGGGAAGGTATCGACGGGAGTTGACGAACCCGGAGATTAGGGAATTCAATGAGATTGCAGGAGAATCACTGAGGGATCATGGCTATGCGACGTAGGACTGAACCGTTCCACGTGAATCGACCGAATCTACCGGACCCAGGCGGGACGGCCAAGTTCTTTGCCGGTCTCGGAGACATGTTAAACCGACGTTGGCTGACGAATGATGGCAAGTATGTCCGGGAGTTCGAGCGGAAGATGGAAGATATGGTGGGAGCGCGTTACGCGATTGCTATGGCGAACGGGACTCTCGGTTTGATGTTGACTCTACAGGCGTGTAAGCGAGATGGGCTTACCAAGGTCTTGGTTCCGGCGTTTACCTTTCCTGCTACGGTCTTGTCGATCTTGTGGTGTGGCTGCGAGCCGGTATTCTGCGACGTTGACGAAGAGACTCATTGTCTTTCTCTCGCGGAAACGCGTGCGAAATGGGAGGATGGTGTGGGTGTCGTTATGCCGGTGAATGTGTGGGGGAATTGCTGTGCGTTCCATCCATCTGACCTAGCGACGTTGCCAGAGACGCGAGTGATCTACGATTCGGCACATGCTCTAGGGTGTAAGGTGCGCGGTATTCCTGTGGGGAATTTTGGGACGGCGGAGGTATTCAGCTTTCACGCTACGAAGACATGTCATGCTTTCGAGGGTGGTGTTGTGTGTACTGGGTCAACGGAGCTTGCAGAAAGACTGCGATCCATGAGGAACTTTGGGTATCCTGGACGTGGGCACTCCGATATTGAAACCCTTGGAATGAACGCAAAGATGTCTGAGGTTCACGCCCTTATGGGAACTTGTACCTTGGACAACTTCCTTGATTTCATGCGTGTCAACGAGAGGAACTACCAGTGTTACAGGGATTGTCTGCATGATGTCGAGGGGGTGTCAATCCTGGAGTATGATCCAGCGGTTCAAGGGAACTACCAGTACATCGTGTGTCGGATCGCTGGAGGACTGGAGAATCGTAACTTTGTGCATGAGTTCTTGACTGAGCGCGGTGTGATAGCCAAGCGCTACTACTTCCCAGGGTGCCACAAGCTCACGATTTTCAATCGGTGGTACGTTGACCTTCCAGTGACAGATCGGTTGTGTGAGAGCGTTTTGGTCTTGCCGAATGGAACCGACCTTGACGAGGATGACGTTGAATGGATTTGTGGCCTTGTGTCTAAGGCCGTTGCCTCGCTATGAAAGTTGAAGACCTTTAAGGGGGACTTGACATGAAAGGTGTTGTTCTTGCAGGTGGGCTAGGAACTAGGTTGCATCCGATGACTCTGGTAACGAACAAGCATTTGCTTCCGGTGTACGATCAGCCGATGATCTATTTTCCTATTCAGGCTGTAGCCGAAGCTGGAATGAAGGAAGTGTTGCTGGTCGTCGGGGGCAATAGCTGCGGTGATTTTCTTCCGTTGCTTGGAGACGGCAAAAAGTTCGGTTTGAAAGAACTCCATTATGCGTTTCAGAGTGAGCCTGGAGGTATTGCTCAAGCGCTTGACCTGGCGGAAGACTTCGCTGACGGGGACCCGATTCTCGTGATTCTGGGCGATAACATCTTCAGTGACCGTTTGGCACCCGCCGTGCGCCGTTATCTTCACGATCAGGATGGTGAGGGGGCGCGCATTTTTGTGACAGAGGTCGAACACCCGGAGCACTTCGGTGTCCCGGAAATGGATGGAGACAAGGTGACCTCTATTGTCGAGAAACCGAAAGAACCGAAAACGAACATGGCGGTGGTGGGAATCTACATGTACGATGCCAGCGTCTTTGAGGTGATCAAGACGCTGGAGCCTTCCGGTCGCGGTGAACTTGAGATCACCGATGTCAACAACTCGTATATCGAGCGTGGACAGATGATGTCAGAGATACTGAAGGGGTGGTGGATTGATTCAGGTAGTAGTGAAGAGAATCTTTACGATGCTTCGACGTTGGTTCGCAAGCTGCGTAAGGAACAGTCTGAGGGAGAGTAACATGGAAAGAAACAAAGACCCTGAGCTACGCCGCGTTCGACGGCGTAAACTTGACTTTCTTGTCGGGGCGAACTGGAGAATGTGCGAGTACGGTCAGAATTTTGGCCGTACTGCGTGGCGTTCTGACGATAGCAAGTTACAGGTTATTGAGGTCGAGCTTAGGGAAGTTCTAAGCGAGATCGCGGATGCTGGAATGAATGTTCTACGAGTTGATCTTGTGGCCGATGGCCGCACGTTATACGACGATAAGTGTCGGCTTGTAGAATCGTCGATAGTTCCGTTCTATGAGGATGTTCGGTTCTTCCTGAACCTGGTAGCTGAGTTTGGGATCAGGGTCATTTTTGTGATCTTGGATCGTGTTGTTGCTGGTATTCACGAGGTGGTGGACGGGGTGACGATTCGTGGTCGTCAAAAGCTGCTCACCGATGGGACGACAGTGAGCGTGTTCGTTGACTCATTCCTGATCCCTTTCTTGAATGAGTTTGGGTATCATGAATCGGTACTTGCCTTTGATGTTCTCAATGATGCCGAGCGTATCGTTAGTCAATCGGCGGGAGGGTTGTGGGAAAGTGACGAGTCAAGAATGGATGTGCCGGAGGTCCCGTTGAAAACGGTTAAGTCTTTGCGCGCGTACTTCAAGTCGTGTCAAGGTGCTATTCACACTCACTCAAGCAAGTACTGTACGATAGGTTGTTCAGCCAGGTGCTTTGGGTTGATGGAGAACTTCCGAGCAGACTTCATGTCACTGAACTACTATCCGTGGACAGGACGGATTCAGGATATGGTGACTGCAAAAGGAGTGCTTGATGTGGCGAAGGGACGTACCAAGTTGGGGAAGGTTTTGATTAGTCAGTATCCGTTGAATCATACGGATTGGGGACCCGAGAGGTATCTAAGCGAAGCAAAAGACAATGGATTGCTCGGAGCCATTGCGTGGAACCTTCGTCCTGGGGAAGACAAATGGTGTCCGGCAACGAGGGAAGAAAGAAAGGTTATGATTGGGAAAATCGGTGAATGGGTAGCCAAGAATATGTAGGTGTAGTATGTCGAGAGTTCTCGTACCTGGTGTTAGTAGCTCGGTGTGTGGGGTACAGAACTTCACGTCTCAGTGGACTCGGTACTTTGGTGGGATTGAGTTCCTTGATGACGGCGACGAGGTGGGTGACGAGGATGTACTGGTAGTAGATCATTTCGGTGGCAATCCGTGTAAGCGCTTTCGGATTGCTAATGGTGCGAAATTGGTCTATGTCGTTCACGAGGTTTGGGAGGACATGGCGGGGCCGCTGCGCGAAGCGTCATTTCTGATCTATATGAGTTCCTTACAGGAGTCCGTGGCGGCGAAGCTCCTGGGAATTAAGGCCCCGAACATCGTGTGTTTTGGACATCCGTATGAGGACTTTGGTATTGCCGGGAGGCGAGCTAAGGCAATCTATCTCGGTGGGTGGCTGAAGATCGATAAGGCCGATGGCTTGGTTGGTCGGATGCGAACACTTGCAAAGCAGTACCCGGAGTATGAGCTTCGATGCTATTTCATACTCAATGACCGGGTTTACCTGGAGACCTTACAGTACTTTCAGTGGCGCGTACGCTTCGATCCGGTTCTTGATGGGCGAGTGAAGTTCTTCAAGGCGGATGACTTCAGCTTTGAGGAAATGAAGCATAACATGGCGGCTTGTGAGTACGCGTTCCTTTGGAGAAATGAGCCGACGTTGCAGGAGGTCCAGGAGCTTATCGAGAAAGGTAGTGAACGAGTTCTCCAGGTGAAGATTGGTGACAGCGGTATGTTGGCTAATGCTATCGGGGCCGGGTGTAAGTTGATTGTTGAAGAGTGCTCTCGGTTCTACACTCACCTGGTTCCTGAAGGACGGAGACCTACGTTTCGAGATTTCGCTGGACGTGTCAAGGAAGCAGTTGAGCGTGTTCGCACTTTGCCGAATCCCGAACCGATTTTTGAGGTTGTGAGTATCGAGTTTGGTGACTTGGAACAACCGTGGACGATGCGGTTTGTGACGGAGAAAGTTCGTAGCTTGGTTCGCAAGAATCCAAGAGCGGGACGGTGGAATCGCAACGGCATGTTGCTCTCGTGCAATCAGAACAAGTTCTTCGGGTTGTCCGAGGGAGTTAGTAAGTCAATGCGTGTGGTTTACCGATACAACGGTGTGGAAAGGATGGCGGTGTTTCCTGAGAACATGACGGTGAATGTGCCTTACAGTGGACATGAGGAAGTAAGGAGTCGATAGTCATGGAAGAACGTTTTCAGATGTTCTGGTACGAGGGAAGGCCGAACTGGATTGCTGAAGCGAGCATTCGTTCTTTCGTGAGTTTCTCGGATGTCGAGGTAGATGTCTATTCATACGACCCGGATGGTGATCCGGGGATTGACGGCTGCGTGTGGAAGGATGCACGTGAGATACTGGACTTCGAGGTCGCAGAGTCTTACAGGAAGAACATGAAGTCTTACTCGTCTTCGTCGAACCTATTCCGATACCGGTTGCTTTACCTGAAAGGTGGGTGGTACTTCGATACGGATTGCATCCTTCACCGGCGTCTCGACTCTTTGTTCGACCGGCCAATGGTCTTCGGAAAAGAGTCTCCTCAGTGGTGCGTGGTTGGTGTGTTACGTTTCCCCGCTGGTATGGATATGTTCCAACAGATGTACGACGAGTGTGTTGCGATTCCGCCTGAGAAATATCGTTGGGGAATGGCTGGACCGAAGATGTTCCACAAGCACGTCAAGGCGAATGGTCTGGAACACTTGGCGTTGCCGCCCGTGTACTTTTATCCGGTTCACTTTACTCAGATTGCGCGGTTCAAGAAACCTCTGGTACTAGATGAACGAACGTTCATTGTTCACTTGTGGAATGAGGCACTTCGTAGGAAAGGGTGGCAAGAGGGTGACCTCCATCCGACAGTGTTGTCGCCTACCGAGACTCAATCGGTGGAATGGTGTTAGTATGGTGGACTTGAAAGACTACACACTTGCCGTTGTCGCTAACCATAACGTCTTCGGCTTCCTGAAGCAGTTGGTCGTGTGCTTACAATGGAAAGGGATACTCTTCCGCAGTTTGTGTGTGGGAGACGCCGGGTTGCTTGACACGGAGGTTGAGTGGCTCGAAATGGTTTTGGGCAATCGGTTGACACGCTTTCCGTTAGCGAAGCAGTTCAAGCAGGAAGGGATTGTGACTCAGGATGGAACATACCGGGAGATCATATCTCAGAGAATCCCGTTCTTGCGTTACGTGTTCGGTGAATGTGCCGGCGCGCCGGTGTTGCAGTTGGATGCGGATACGGCCATTATTGACAATGACTTTTCTCTCGTTGATCCGAACAGTGATTTGACGCTGACGGTGCGGGAGGTGACGAGCTTAGAACATGCTCTGGGTAAGAACGAAAAGGAGTATCCTAATCTCGGTGTAGTGTTTTGGAACCGACCGGAACGTTGCTATGACTTCCTGAGCGCGTGGGAGGTTGTACAACGAACAACGAATCCGTGCGTTGGTCAATTCGAGCAGGGCTTCTTTTACAGAGCTATGTCGAGTTCGGATTTCTCTCGGTTGTCCGTTCAGCGAGTGCATTGTCGTTACTACAATTGCTATCGGGCAAAGTGGATTGAGTCTCAGACCTCGGTGCTTCACTACAAGGGAGACCGTCGTGTGCACCGGATGCGTTCGCCGTTTTACGAGCGGTGTCGCCGGTTGAACTGCACTGCGTTTGGTGTTGAGGGGCCAATTGAAGAGGATATGTTGTACCACGGGAGATCAATGTGCGAGACGATCCGATTATTCTAGTAGGTGTGAATCACTCTGGTACAAGCTACGTGTCTAAGATGTTGGCGCGTATGGGTTGCTTTGCTGGTAACTTTTGGCTGAAACCCATGCGCTACGAGGAACACTTTCATAACAGGGTACATCGGATGTTGGTGGCCTCTGAATTCTATCGGATGCGCGGTCGCTTTCTGGGTGATCAGACTTGGAATGGAGCGGTATTCGATCCTGATTTTGTGACTCGGTGTGGTGACGGTCTTAACTATTTCGAGTTTGTGAAGGGATACCTGGAAGGGTTGTTTGGCGGTGAGTGTGAGGGGGCGCAGTCGTGGTACTGGAAGTGTCCTACGTCTGCGTTATTCATGAAGCTCTGGAAAAAGGTTTACCCCAACGCACGGTTCGTTCACTTGGTTCGTGACGGTCGAGACGTGGCTTGTAGTCTGGCTAAGCTGAGGATAGGGAGAAAGGAGATCGGTCGTAAGGTGGGTTTCAGGTTGTGGAACCTCTACATATCCAAGATTGATGTAGAGTTGCCAGAGGATTCAATGGTCGTGCGTTATGAGCGGCTGGCGACGGAGCTACCGAAGATCGCCGTACGGTTTGGTCTGGAATATACTCCAGAAGTATCAGCGTCTTACAGACCACGCGTTGGGGCGTGGCGAAAGTTTCAGGATGATTTTACCGACGTTGACGAGAGCAATCTGGACAAACATGGATATCCGGTACGATGGTCTTTGGTGTAGGTAACAAGGTCATTTATATCGTCATGCGAGAGCTTACGGGTGACTTGCACAGGACGCTCGCACGCCTGGAGTCTCTTTGCATTGCGGATCCTAAGTTGACGGTGTGGTACAACGATGGCTACGTTCCGATTATTCGTGTGGTGGATGATCTCCGAGCGCGCATAGCCAGTCTGGAAGACACGGGGCAGTCAGAGCGAGACCCGCAAGAGTTTGCCGATGCGGTGACGATCATCATGCCTTTCCGGGGAGACAGTAGGAATGGGAAGTCTTTGCTCCGGCGTCTGGAGTTTTGTCTTCGGGCCTTCAATCTTCAATCGGGTTTGGTCGTTGCTAAAGAGCTTGTCGTTGTGTCGAGTGCGTCTTCCGCGGAAGTGAACGCAGAGCTTGCCGAGATCGTGACCCGGTACCAAAAGGTGCGCGTGGTCTATGACGACGAGCAATTCCGCTGGAGTCAGGCGAAGATCATTAACCGTGGAATCTTGGAGAGTGAAAGTCCGTACGTCATGTCAATCGACTGCGACATTGTGCTCCCTCACAAGTACCTCTGGAGGTTGTGTCAATCGTTGGCTGAGGACGCGTGTCTATACGGGATTGTGATACGCTTGAAGAACCACGAGGCGGTTCGTGATACTCCCAACGTGCACGAGTTGACGTGGGAGGGTTTCAGGACTCTCTTCCCTAAGATGACGAGTCGCCAGCCGGTGTCTGATCATTGTGGCACTGGACCGATTACGGTGCCGCGGAAGGTGATTGAGAGCATCGGTGGGTGGGACGATAGCTTCATTGACTACGGGTACGAGGACTACGATGTCTTACAGAGGATTCGGCGCTCCGGCTGCGAGGTCCTGGGTAAGATGGGTCTCTTTTGCTTTCACCTCGACCATTCTGCGAATCCGATAAGGGGGAAGCATACCGGGAAGAACCGGGAAATGTACTTGCATGGTAAGGCGGCTTTCAGGAAGACGGAACTTTACCATCGGCTAGTGGAAGCCGGGAGAATAGAGGATGTATCTGGAAGCAGTGACAGTTAGCGTTGGGTACTCCGATTATCTGGAGTTCACGATGTCACGGAACCGACCTCACTTTGATAGGTATGTCGTGGGAACAGTTCCAGAGGATGATGATACCATAGCGGTCTGCGCCAAGTATGACGTGGAGTGTGTGTTGACAGAGCAGTTCAAGAATGTGCAAGGGTTGAAGGGATTTCGAGGGTTAAATGACGACGTGGTGTGGTGTAAGAGCCGAGGGATCAATGAGTGTCTAGCGCGCTTGAGCTTTCGCGACTGGGTATTGCACATGGATGCCGACATTGTTCTCACGAAACGATTCCGAGAGCTACTTGAAGAGACCTATCTGGAAGAGTGTGGCATGTATTCAATGGTGCGTTACAACACCCATCGTCGTGGTGTAGTTTTGAGTGTGTATAATGATTGTTTCAATTGGTATAGGAATCGTATGCGGTTTTCTTTGAAGCCTGCGGGCAAACGTGCCATCGGATACTTTCAGTTGTTCCATTCCC
>JGI10211J34971_10004217_pt1 | contig 11433 bp, 8 predicted proteins | sample Etolagsediment_FD_34971 | JGI IMG/M metagenome (IMG submission 34971)
GGATGTCCGCGAGCTGGAGCTAAGCAGCATGGATTCTATTCTCCGGTTCGCCGATGAAATTCTGGCCGACTATTCGCACCTGAACGTGCTCATCAACAATGCCGGAATCATGGCCTGCCCGTACGCCAAAACAGAGGATGGCGTGGAGATTCAAATGGCCACCAATCATCTGGGGCACTTTGCCTTGAGCGGGTTGATGTTGCCGCTTCTTCGCATAAAGCGTGGCTCGCGGATTGTTAACACCTCTAGTATCGGGCACCGTATAGGGAAGATCGACTTCACGGATTTTAACTGGGAGAAACGTAAGTACAATCCAACACAGGCGTATGCCGANAGCAAGCTTGCAAATTTGTATTTTACGTACGAGTTTGCGCGAAGGGTCTCTGGTGCGGTTTCGCAGAAGGAGGCGGGTGCAAGAGTAGGTGCCGGAGCGAGAGCCGGTGCAGATGCAAGAGTAGGTGCCGGAGCAAGAGCCGGTGCAGATGCAAGAGTAGGTGCCGGAGCGAGAGCCGGCATCAGCACCAGCACACTCACCGTTGTGGCAGCCCACCCAGGGTGGACGCGCACAGGCCTGCAGAAGCACGTATGGTATATGAAGAAGTTAAACCCATGGATGTCGCAATCTCCCGCCGAGGGCGCACTCCCGACACTCCGAGCTGCGTTCGATCCCATGGCAAGGCCGGGCGATTACTTTGGTCCGTCCCGGTTTTTCGAAATGCACGGTAGCCCGATTCTGGTGTCGTCGAGCCGGCGATCTCACGACCTTGACGCGGCGAAGAAGCTCTGGGCAATCTCGGAGCAGCTCACGAACGTAGAGTATTTGCATCAACCCGACCCATAACCCACCCTATAACCCATCCCATCATTCACATATCCCAACCCCATGCCAGAGACCATCTACAAAATCCACTCCATCGCGGAAATACACGATCTGCTGAACGTCGGAAAACCGGCTCATCCGCTCATTTCGGTGGTGCGCCATACCCCGGATATGAACCTCGACTTCGAGGATGTTCGCTTTTCTATGGATCTCTATTTTATTTCGCTGAAGGAGAAGATCGCCGGCACGTTTGTCTATGGCCGAAACGCGTATGATTTCCAGGAGGGTACCATGGTGTTTATGGCTCCGGGGCAGGTGATTCAGTCGCAAGGCCGAGCAGAACCGGATATCGGCGGATGGTCGATCTTTTTTCATCCCAATTTAATTCGGCACTCGCATCTGGGCAGNACGATGTCGCTTTACTCGTATTTTCAGTATGGGATGCATGAGGCGCTGCATGTTTCGGAGCGCGAGAAACAGACCCTCGCCGAATGTGTACGNAAAATTGAGCAGGAGGTGGATCAGAACCTCGACCAGCACAGCCAGGAACTCATCATCCACAACATCGAGGCGATCCTAAAATACAGTATGCGCTACTACCACCGGCAATTCTCGACGCGCAGCAATCAGAGCAAGGATGTGATTAGTGCCTTCGAGCAGTTTTTAGACTCCTATTTTTCTCGGGTTGATGAGATGAATCGTGCGATGAGAGGAAATTCGACAGGGAATTTGTTGTATCTGGATGGTGTTCGGTCGTTGCCCTCGGTGGATGATTGCGGGCGTGCCATGAATATGTCGGGTCGTTATTTGAGCGATCTGCTGAAGGCGGAAACCGGCAAAACGGTACTGGAGCATATCCATCTGGCCGTGATAGAGCGGGCTAAAACGATCCTTCTGAACTCCAATTACACGGTAAGTGAGATCGCATATGCGCTGGGCTTCCGCTATCCGCAGTATTTTAGCAAGCTCTTTAAGGATAAGACGGGCATGAGCCCGGGGCAGTACCGGAAAGGGGCTTGAGTTTATTTCTTGAGTTTATCTCTTGAGTTTACTAGCATATATCCATGAAACCCTCCTTGTCCCACGCCATACTTGCACTCCCGCTCGGTGTTACGCTTGCACTTCTGCTCGGCGGTATGCTTACACTCCTGCTGGTTTCGTGCCAAACGGAGGAGGATCTGCTTGGCCCGAAAGAGTATACCGGAACCATCACAATGATGTACAATGGGTTGGAGGTGGAGGCAGTGGTGGATAAGCCGGCGCTGGACGATATCGATGTATTGCTTGTATTTCACGGAACGGTGCAGCGGGATGAGGATATTCTGGCGGCTGCGAATTTTACGTTGGAGAGGTTTCAGGAGGTGTTGAATCGTACCGACATGATGATCGTGAGTGTTGCCTACCCCGGGGAGAACCGGCTGCTGGGGGATAGTATTGCGGAGGCGGAGGCGGCGCTGCTCTGGGTGAAGGAGAAGTCGGAGGAGATTCTTGGGTATCGGCTTGGCAAGCTGTTTTTGGCGGGTCACTCGCAGGGAGGGTACCTGGTAACGCGCCTNAACACGATGCACTCTTCAGACGGGGTGATTGCAAATGCGCCCGGGCCGTTGAATCTTNTGTATCGATGCCAGCTGGAGGAGAACGGNCAGATAATGCCTTCGATCNACTGNGATGCACTACGCGATGCGTACGGATCTACGGTCGAGAACCCGGACGCATACATGGATCGGTCGTTACTCCGGTTTACGGACGGGTATCTGGCGGACATTCTGTTTGTCCAGGGGCTAAGCGATGGGTTTGTGCAGATGCACTCTTGGCCGGTGTTTAAGGAGCAGGTGCTGGCGTGTACGATGTGCCGGGAAACGCAGTTTGTGGAGATCGAAGGGGGCGGACACACGGCACTTTTCACCAGCGCGGCGGCCGGAGAAGCGTTCAATGAATTTATTCAGATGCGGTAGGGCAGTTACGATGCTGCGTAAAAAATCTACCCCAAAAGAACTCATCTCCCGGTAATCACCCATCTCCCGGTAATCACCCTTCCCCCCTAATCGTCGATCTTTAATCGTCGATCTCCAGATCGTCCGGCTCCACATCATCACTTTCAATGCCTTCCAGATCTGTGCCCCCGCTGATCTCTTCATCCTCATCCTCTTCATCGTCGACGATGATCGGTTTTTCAACCTTTTTCACATCGGCCTTCGCCCCCGCCCGCTTCAGCATATTCATCACATCGTCATTTTCGGTATCCGCGGCCAGGTTCAGCGCGGATTCACCATTTCTGTTGCGCAACCGCACATTCGCACCGCGTTCCAGCAGCAAACGCACCACATCAAGGTGCTCATTCGAGGACGCCATCATGAGCGCCGTATGCCCCCATCGAAGCGTGGCATTCACATCCGCCCCCGCATCCAGCAACAACCGAACGGCCTCCGTCTGGCCCTCCCGCGCCGCACCAATCAGCGCAAACCCACCAACCGGCGCCCCGTGATCCAGCATACACTGCATCATCGTTAGATCGCCCCGCTCGGCAGCCCGATTCAGCGCCGTGGCCCCCATCTTCGTTTGCAGCGTCGCATCCGCCCCCTCTCCCAGCAGATACAGTACCACATCCTGATGCCCGTTCTCCGCCGCCAGGATGAGCGCCGTTGCCCCATTCCTTGCCGCCTCATTCAAATCCGCTCCCTCCAGGTGCAGTCGTTTTACTTCGTCAACATTCCCGGCACGCGCCGCCTCGAGGAAAGGTGTAAGCTCTTGCATAGTGTATTACTGATCTCTATTACTGGTTGTTTCCTGGCTGTTTGTTTCCTGGCTATTTGCAGGGTCTCCAAAAATTTTTCCGAATGGTACCACAAGCAGAAATTCATTTCAACAGTGAAATGCCCAAATCTTCATTTTTTTCGGGTTGATGCGATTCGCACCCCGCACGATGGGAGAATCCATACGCTGGCGGGAATCTTTGGGCCAATGATTCTGGGGCACCGGCGATTTTGCGATGGCGCCGATCCTGTGATTCTGGTACTCCCAGTTCCGCTGATCCCGGCACGCAAGTAGTCTCCGTACCGCCGATCCCAGCACGCCCGGCAGGTGGTTTGGCCCGCGCAGCATCCGCATCACCCCGAGTAAAGAATGGAAAGAAATAGAAGATTAATTGGAAGATTCGTATATTCCGTGCTGTCCGGTAAGCGGCATTTAGGTGCATTTGCGGGCAATGTGAAGCAGTGAAAATAGAATGAGAAGTACAAGCAGAGTAAGGAACGGACGTATTCTTAAACAGCACATAAAGACTAACATAAAGATAAACTCAAAGACAAGGCAGACTTATGGCAAAGATTAAAGTTGGGATTAACGGTTTTGGACGGATTGGACGACTGGTAACCCGCGCGATTTTGAATCATCACGCCGACGAGATCGAGGTAGTGGGGATTAATGATTTGACGAATGCAAAGACGCTGGCGTTTCTTTTTAAGAATGATTCTGTGCAGGGTCGTTTTGATGGCGAAGTGAGTGCCGATGGGGATGACCTGGTGATTAATGGTGCACGCATCGGGATTACGGCGGAGCGGGATCCGGCGAATCTGAAGTGGGGAGAGCTTGGGGTGGATGTAGTTGTGGAATCGACCGGAATTTTCCGTGATAAGGCGGGTGCATCGAAGCATATTGCTGCAGGTGCGAAGAAGGTGATTATTAGTGCACCGGCGAAGGGCGATATTCAGACGATTGTGCTGGGTGTGAATGACCATGAGCTGGATAAGTCGAATGATATTTTCTCGAACGCAAGTTGTACAACGAACTGTCTTGCACCGATGGTGAAGGTGTTGGATGAGGCGTATGGCATCGAAAAAGGGTTTATGACTACGATTCATGCGTACACGGGAGATCAGCAGTTGGTGGATGGCCCGCATTCGGATTTGCGACGTGCACGGGCTGCGGCTGTGAACATTGTGCCGACGACGACCGGTGCTGCGGCCGCGGTTGGTCTGGTGCTTCCGCACTTGAATGGCAAGCTGGATGGCGGCGCGGTGCGTGTGCCGGTGGCAACGGGATCGCTGACCGATTTTACGGCGGTTGTGAAGACAGAAACCACAGCGGAAGCGGTGCTGGAGGAGTTCAAGAAGGCAGCGGCAGGTTCTCTGAAGGGCATCCTGGAGTATAGCGACGATCCGCTGGTGTCGACCGATATTATCGGCAACCCGCACTCCTGTATTTTCGATAGCGGCACGATTAAGGTAGAGGGCAACCTCGTGAAAGTGATCGGCTGGTACGACAATGAGGCGGGGTATTCTGCCCGAACGGCGGAGCTGATTAAGCGTGTTGTTTGATTTGGTTTGATTTGTTTTGATTGTGATGAAGAAGTCCGGTGTCTTGCGATGCTGGACTTTTTTTTTGCGCATGTTTTTTTCGATATTTGGCATGGGTTGACGAAAGCGCTTTCATTTTTGGGTGCAAGTCCATCAACCCGAAATAAAAGAGAACTCATTGAACGTGCATAGCGCACACAAAAAATTGAATGATGATGAAGAATGTTGATGTTTTTGACGCGTTGAGAGGATTGGTTGGATCGATGAAATCTTCGCTGCTGGCGATGTTTGCTGTGTTGATGGCGGCCGGTGCGTGGGTGGGGATGGCGCCTGGTGTGGCTTTTGGGCAGTCCGTTGAGACGGCCGTGGAGATTGAGCGCCTGGAGCCTGCGAACTGGTGGGTTGGGTTTTCGAATCCGGAGTTGGAGTTGCTGGTGTATGGCGAGGATTTGGCGGACATGGGTTTGGAGGTGGAGTACCCGGGGGTGCGTGTGACGGAGGTGCATCGGCCGGAGAATTCGAACTATCTGTTTGTGACGCTTGAGCTTGCGGAGGATACGGAGCCGGGGACGATGGAGTTGCGGTTTGTGCGGGAGGGTGCGGATCTCATCATCCCGTATGAATTAAAAGAGCGTAACTCGGATGGGCTGCGGCACGAGGGTATGGATGCGTCGGATGTGATCTACTTGCTGATGCCGGATCGGTTTGCGAATGGGGATCCGTCGAATGATACGATTGAGGGGATGCTGGAGGCGATGGATCGGTCGAAGCCGGGCGGGCGGCATGGCGGGGATTTGCAGGGGTTGGCGGATCGGCTTGGGTATATTCAGGATTTGGGGATGACGGCGGTGTGGTTTACGCCGACGTTCGAGAACGATATGCCGGCGGAGTATGGGGCGTATCATGGATATGCAGCGACCGATATGTACAAGGTGGATCGGCGGTTTGGTACGAATGAGGAGTATCGCGCACTGGTGGAGGCGGCGCACGATCGCGGGATGAAGGTGATTATGGATATGATTCACAATCACGTGGGCACGCATCATTGGCTGGCAATGGACCCGCCGGGGGACGACTGGATTCACGATCTGGAGGAGGTGGGAACGACCAATTTTCGAACGTCGACGGTGAGCGATCCGTACCACTCGGAGCTGGATCGGAATGCTACGGTGCAGGGCTGGTTTGTGGTGGATATGCCGGATCTGGATCAGCGGAATGAGCGGGTGGCAAATTATCTGGTGCAGAATTCGCTGTGGTGGGTGGAGTACTCGGGGATCAATGGCATCCGGATGGATACGTATCCCTATCCCTACAAGGAGTACATGGCGGAGTGGAGCCGGCGGGTGATGGCGGAGTATCCGGATTTGACAATTGTGGCGGAGACGTGGGTGCCGAATACGCCGAGCCTGGCGTACTGGCAGAAGGGGTTTGATGCACCGGACGGCTATGAAAGCCCGGTGTTGAGCTTGACCGATTTTCCGCTGTATGAGGCGGTGAAGCGCGGCCTGAATGAGGAGGAGTCGTGGGAGACGGGGATTTCGCGGCTCTATTTTACGCTGGGTCAGGATTTTCTGTTCGATCATCCCGGCGAGCTGGTGATCTTTCCGGGTAATCACGATCTGAACCGGATCTTTACGGAGATGGGCGAGTCGTTTGGTAAGTTCCGGATTGCGATGAGTTTTTTCCTAACGACGCGCGGGATTCCGCAGCTCTACTACGGCGACGAGATTCTGATGACAGGCGGCGGGTACGACGGGTTTAAGCGGCACGATTTTCCGGGTGGATGGGAGGAGGATCCGATCGATGCGTTTACTGCGGAGGGGCGGGAAGCACTGGCCGAGCAGACGGGGCATCCGGTGGCGGAGGCGCATGAGTTTTTGACACGGCTGGCGAATTGGCGTCAGGGGAGTTCGGCGGTGCACAGCGGGGAGCTTACGCATTTCATCCCGGAGAACAATGTGTATGTGTATGTTCGGCATGATGCGGATGCTCGTGTGATGGTGATTCTGAACGGGCGGGATGCGGAGAATCCGCTCGATATGGCCCGGTTCCGCGAGGTGACGGACGGGTTTACGCGGGGTGTGGATGTAACGACCGGCCGCGAGGTGATGCTGTCGGGCGAGTTGATGCTGCAGCCGTTTGATGCGCTGGTGCTGGAGTTGGAGTAAAGGTAAGGGAGTACTCTGCGAGCTTTGGGTTGGTTGCTCACACACTTGGCTCTCACGCCCGGCTGCTTTTTGGGCCGGGGTGCGGGTCGCATCAACCCGAAACAAAAAACTCCACTTGAATCCTGTGCAGAATCTCTTATTTTCATGAGCATCGTGATCGGCGACTGGCATGATCGTTGAGTGGCATGATCGGTGCCGGCATGATCTGGGATGGGACATGCAACTGATTACGATCGTGGCATGGATTCGTCTGTAACTATGGATCTTGTCTGCGGGTATCTATGGCAGTACGAATGTAGATCTCGCCTGCGACCACGAACCGAACCTGACTATTAACCTAATCTGACTACCTGTGGCTAAGCAAAACAGCTCTGACTCTGCGCCGGACGATGTGATGGAGTCGAAATCTTCTCTTTTTGATCGTTTTTTGAATGGAATTGAGGTGGCCGGGAATAAGCTTCCGGATCCTGCGATTCTTTTTTTCCTGTTGATGGTGATTGTATGGGTCTTTTCGGCGATCCTGGCACCGATCGATTTTGGGTTGAATCATCCGCTGACGGGCGAGCCGCTGACGGTGACGAATCAGTTGTCGGGGCCGGCGTTTGCTGAGTTTTTGGCGTCGATGGTGAATACATTTGTGTTGTTTGCGCCGCTGGGGATTGTGCTGGTGGCGATGCTGGGTGTGGGGGTTGCCGAGCATTCGGGGTGGATTGATGCGGGGCTGAAGAAGTTGCTTGGGTTTACGCCGAAGGCACTGCTTACGCCGATGTTGATTTTGATTGCGATTGTGAGCCATACGGCGGCAGATGCGGGGTATGTGCTGGTGATTCCATTGGGGGGTGTGATCTTTTATGCGGCGGGGCGGCATCCGCTGGCGGGGATTGCGGCTGCGTTTGCCGGGGTGAGCGGGGGTTTTTCGGCGAATTTTATTCCGTCGGCGATCGATCCGCTGTTGATGAGTTTTACGTTGGAGGCGGCGAAGATTCTGGATCCTGCGATTGCGCTGAATCCGTTGAATAATATCTACTTTACGGCTGCGTCCAGTGTGTTGATTGTGACGGTGGGCTGGTTTGTGACGGATAAGATTGTGGAGCCGCGCCTGCAGCATGTGAAGGTGGATGCGGATGCGGCGGATCTGCCGGTGATGGAGACGGTGACGGAGCGCGAGAGCCGGGCATTCTGGTTGGGCTTCTTTGCGATGATCGCCGGGATTGTGGGGTTGATTTTGTGGGCGCTGCCGGCGGATTCTGCGTTGCGCGGTCCGGATATGATTAACCCGGATGTGAAGACCCTGGTGTCGTTTAATGCACCGCTGATGCGTGCGATTGTGCCATTGATTTTTGTGTTGCTGCTGATTCCGGGTCTGGTGTATGGGTTTGCGTCTGGCCGGTACAAGAGCTCGAAGGATATGATCGACAATATGACCAAGTCGATGCAGAGTATGGGGTATTATATTGTGATGGCGTTCTTTTGTGCGCTGTTTATTGATGCGTTTAGCAAGTCGGGGATTGGGTTGCTGGTTGCGCTGAAGGGGGCGAATTTCCTGTATGCGCTGAATCTGCCTGGTCAGGTTACGATTGTGGGGATTATTTTACTGAGTGCCACGGTGAACTTGCTGGTGGGATCGGCTTCGGCCAAGTGGGCGCTGATCGCTCCGATTTTTGTACCGATGTTGATGCAACTGGGCATCTCTCCGGATTTGACACAAGCGGCGTATCGTGTAGGGGATTCTGTGTCGAACATTTTGACACCGCTCTTGCCGTACTTCCCGCTGGTGGTGGTGTTCTGTCAGCGTTATGTGAAAAAAACGGGGATTGGAACACTGATCTCGATGATGTTGCCGTTTTCGATCATTTTCCTGGTTACGTGGACGGCATTTTTGCTGATCTACTGGGCAATTGGTATCCCGCTGAGTTTTGAGGCGAGCTATGAGTACATCCTGAATGCGCCGGCACCGTAACGTGCCGGCACTGGGGGTTGGGGGGGCACTTACACACTGGTCGTACTCCTCGTACTGGTCTTATCGAAATGTTGGGTTGCATTTTAATTAAGGTCCTTCCTTATTTAAATTTTTTGCGATTTTCTTAAATTAGCTTCTTGCTTAATCAAAGAAAGTATGAAAGACTTTAATGCGGGTACCTACGTCAATCAAGGAACTTACAAAGGTTTTATTCCGGCCGAGATCAACAAGTCATGGCAACTAGAAAACATGGAAGTCATAGACCTACTGAGCAAAGCAGACAGGCAACTCGGAAGACTTGACATGTACTCTGAATATACCCCAAACATTGATTTATTCATTAGAATGCATGTAATCAAGGAAGCGACAAAATCCAGCAAAATTGAAGGGACGCAAACTAACATTGAAGAAGCTCTTCAGGATCTTGAAGAAATTGCCGAAGAAAAAAGAGATGATTGGGAAGAGGTTCAGAATTATGTGCACGCTCTAAATTCAGCTATAAAGCGATTAGAAGAGCTTCCAATCTCGTCAAGGTTGATAAAAGAAGTTCATAGTATCCTATTACAAGGAGTTCGTGGAAAACATAAACTCCCCGGAGAATTCAGAACGAGCCAGAACTGGATTGGTGGCGCATCTATTGCTGATGCAACATTTGTCCCGCCTCCTTCTAGTGAAGTCCCTCGATTAATGAGCGATCTGGAAAGGTTCGTTCATAATGAGGCTACTAAAGTGCCCGAACTGTTAAAAATCGCACTGATACACTACCAATTTGAAACCATTCACCCATTTCTGGATGGAAATGGGCGTGTAGGAAGACTTATTATCACTCTATACTTGGTAGAGAAGGGAATTCTAAAAAAGCCCATTTTATACCTTTCCGATTTTTTTGAGAGAAATAGGTCAATTTATTACGACAACTTAATGAAGGTCAGGGAGAAAAGTGATCTTGACCAATGGCTAAAATTCTTTCTTGTCGGTATAATTGAAACTGCAAAGGCTAGTATTGAAACTTTTGATCAAATTATGAAGCTTCAAAAACGAGTAGACTCTCAACTTCAAAAGCTCGGACCAAGGACTAATAACGCAAGAAAAGTAGTTAACCAACTATATATAAAACCATTGATCAATGCTCAATTGGTCGCTCAAATAACAAATTCTTCTTTACCCACTTCGTACACGCTAATTAACGAATTAGAGGAGCTAGGAATATTGAAGGAAATCACCGGTGCAAAGAGAGGTCGCCAATATTGGTTCCAGGAGTATGTTCATTTATTTTCACAATAACGCAACCCAACAGCGCGCAAAGCCAAGCGCTCCAATTCTCCTACTCTCAAGTCCTCGCCAAAACTACTGAGCTTTACTATCTTGTCATCAACTGTGTGAGGCGCCTGTCCTTGCACGCAAACCGGTCTTACTCGTCGTATTGGTCGTACTCCTCGTATTGGTCTTACTCGTCGCCGGCTGCGACACGTACTCGCTTGGCGATTTCGAGGAAGTTCTGAAGGATGTGTGATCCGGCCGCCCCGGATTTCTCCGGGTGGAATTGCGTTCCCATGATGTTGTCTTTCGCAATGATGGCGGCAAANTCTTTGATGTANCAGCTNGTGGCCAGCGTGTATTCGTTGCGGATCGCGTACTCGTCGTGGATATAGTAGAGAAATTGCTTTTGGTTCAGCCCTTTGGTGAGTGGGTGACGACCATGAAACTCCAGCCGCTTCCAGCCCATATGGGGGATCTTGGCGTCGTCGGGATGAAACTTCTTCAGTGTGCCCGGCATGAGGCCGAGGCCTTTGAACTGCTCTGAGACCTTTGAACTGCTCCGGTACGATTGGAGCTGTCGCTCCGGTGGTTGCCACCTCCCCATTTTTTGCTACCTCTCCATTTACTTGCCCACTGTTTCGAATTTCCGGCGCCGCATCGGGGTCGCAAATGGTTTCATACAGCAGGTGCATTCCCATGCAGATGGCCAGCACCGGTTTTCGGGTGGATGTAAGCCAGGCATCAAGGTCGTTGCTTCTGAGTTCATCCATCGAGTATGCCGCATTCTTGTAGCCGGTAAGAATGACCCCTTCGCACTGCTCCAGCTCGTCTGCAGAGTTCGTAACAATCGGGCCCGCATTCAAACGCTCCAGCGCCTGAACCAGTTCTGTGGCATCGCTGCCCGGATATGTGATCACACCTATCATTGAG
>JGI10211J34971_10004218_pt1 | contig 11432 bp, 1 predicted proteins | sample Etolagsediment_FD_34971 | JGI IMG/M metagenome (IMG submission 34971)
GGCATCACCCCAACCATCACTGTCGGCATCCAGCCAAAAGGTCAGCAGATTAAGGGGATCACAGCAAATTCCAAAATCATCTAATTCACCTGGTCCGTCGCAGATGCCGTTGCAGTCGACGATATTGGGAACGCATTCAAAATCATCATCAATATCCAGATTGTTATTCACATAGCCATCGGGCAGCGCGCAAGCCTGGATCGAGATATCCGCGTCTCCCCAGCCATCGCTGTCGTTATCCAGCCAGAAAGTTTGCAGTTCTGCGGGATCACAACAAAAGCCAAAACCATCATCCTGAGCGGTGCCTCCGCACACCCCCAGACAGTCAAAGAAATTGGCTTCGCAAAATATACTGTCATTTACATCCTGATCATTATCTGCATAATCCGCGGGTAATTCACAGGCCAGGATAGATATATTTATATCTCCCCAGCCATCGCTGTCACCATCCATCCAGAAGGGCAGCAGCGCAGCGGGATCACAACAGCCGCCAAAGCCATCGAGTTCAGCAGGGCCAGCGCAGGTACCTGCACAATCCGTATCATTGGTCGCACAATCTGGTTCAGGATCGGAGCAATCCAGGAACCAGTTATCAGGGACCAATTCAAATGTAGTATTCGGGGTAGTGAGACCTCCCACTTCAGCACAGTATTCGACTGGATTTCCAGCACCCAGATCATCCCCATCCGTATCCTCACAATATTCCAGGGGTCCCGGGACAAAGCAACCACAGCCATTGTCAGCGCTATTGGGGATGACACCTGTTTCACCACCGGCGCAGACACCACATTCGTCTAATTCGGCAACACCTCCAGGATCACCATTACAGTCTAGCAGTAAGCCACTGAAGATGAAAGGATCCAGGTTTGAGCCCACGACCATATCGGGTACAAACTCTATGGTTTCATCCATGGTATGTTCTTCCAGCTCGACCGCGTCCCAGTACTTAAAAGTCAGTATTTCACCAGCCACGGCATTGCTGTAAAGTGGAATGATAAATATATATCCGCCGACGGGGCCCTCAATTGCTTGCGCAGCCCCGCGACATTCGTCACCGACAAAGGCGGCCATGGCATCAAATTCCTGGCCTACAAATTCTCCGCCCAAGCGGACGCGTCCGATGACAAAACCGTTGTAATTATACAAATTAGGGTTGACGACCCATTCATCAGGACCGGCATAGGCGCAGCTATCGTCATCAATGGTAGCATCCGGATCATAATTCAAGGCGTAGGGATCAGTACAGCCATAGCAGAAGTCTTCTGCAAGACCGGTTGTACCGCCAACACAACCACATTCATTTTCAATCGCGGTTCCAAAACAGAGGTCCGTGCAATCTATATCGCTATTGGCTTCATGACCGGTCGTTCCTTCAGAGCAGACACCACAATCATCCAAATATGCGGTCCCACCGGGGATACCGGCACAGTCAATAGTTACTAAAAAAGGGAAGGGAGCTAAATAGGAACCCAGTTGGATATCGCTCACAAAAGTGACCGATTCTTCCAGCGGATATATTGTTTCATTCACAGCATCCCAATATTGGAAGTTCATGACTTCACCAGATACCTGATTGCTGTAAACCGAAAGGGTGTAGACCCATTCGTCATTGGGACCCAGCATACCATTGACCACCCCTCGGCAATCTCCGTCAACAAACGCTGCCAGTAAATCCCATTCACCACCGATGATTTCGGCATTAATGGCGACCTGCCCTATGATGAAGCCATTGTAATCAAAAGCAAAGGGATTTACAGTCCATTCCAGAGGGCCATCGTAGGCGCAGCTGCCATCATCATAAACGGCGCTTGGATTATAATTGGCAGCTGTGGGATCGGTACAACCCAGGCAGAATCCAGGTTCAATACCCGTAGTACCACCGACGCAGCCGCATTCGTCGATTATGGCTTCACCAAAACACACCCCGGCACAATCCATATCAGAATTGGCCTCATGACCAGTCGTTCCGCCGGAGCAGATTCCGCAATCATCTAAATACGCATCTCCTCCGGGGATACCGGCACAGTCAGGTATCAAAGTTGTAAAGGGGAAAGGATCAACGAAGGAGCCTTCCTGGAAATTAGAGGTAAAGGTGATGGTTTCAAGCAGCTCAAACACAAGATCCTGCGTGGAATCCCAATAGCGGAAATGCAGTTCGTCACCTGCCGCATCATTACTATATACAGATAGTGTGAATATGATGTCTCCAGTGGGGCCATCCATCCCGTTGGCTACCCCTCGGCATTCATCTCCGACAAAGGCACCCACCAAATCTGCCTCGAGAGCGCTGGGATTGCCATCAACAAATACCTGTCCGATGACAAAGCCGTTGTGTTCAAACTCATATGGATTCACGTTCCAATCCGGTACACGGGGTTGTCCGAATACCATTGAGGTACACAGGATTACCCACCAAAGGCTACGCGAATACGGCTTCATTTTGATACTCCTCTGGATTTCTGAATTTGGATCAAATTAAGTTATTGAGATGATTAGGTGGTCACAGATCACTGTAACCTATTATAACACCTGATATCAGGCTTCTCATTTGGATACATAGTCCTAAATATTCACAAAAATCTAAAATGAGAATAACGGTGTACCCACCTAATGTAAAGACACAGAATAGAAATGTCAGATCTGCACGAAAATCGCAAATTCGGAAAATGGGGCGTATGGCGTAAGAGATTGCAGATCGAAAAAGTGTTCGCCAGAGTTGCCCCTGGCGAACGAGTAAAACTATTTAAGCAGCAGGATCTTTTCCTGTGTGGTCCAACTGCGACTGGACTCGCCGACAGCCTGGAATACAACGAGATACACCCCGCTGGACATTTGGGATCCATCAATAGAGACGGTATGATGTCCCGCGAGCTGTGAGCCATCATATAACACATTCATTTCTTTACCCATGAGATCATATACCCGGATCTGCAACTGGACATCCTCCGGCAGTTGATAATCAATGCGGGTTGTGGGATTAAACGGATTGGGATAAGCAGTAGATACTTTGTATTCAATGGGAATCTCTGTCGGCAAACCATTTTGATTTAAATACAACTGGATCGGTTCGCGGGAACTTCCCCGAACCTGGTCGGGCTGGAAGACGATCGCTTCACGTATGTTTATAATCTCATCATTTTCAGAACTATAATATTGGAAGGACAGTCGTTCCTGCGGATTGTCGCTGTAGTACATCAACATGAACATATAACCGTCTCCGTTGGGAGTCAACATTGGCTGGGCTACTCCGCGGCATTCACCGCTGCTGAATGCGGCTAAACGATCGTCGACAGAAACCAGTTCATTGGGCAGATCCGCAATCAAAGCTGCAGAATATTGGTACTTGCGGAAGTTTACCTGCCAATCAGAAATGGTACGATTCAGTGTATTGTCGTTCATGGAGTTGTTCAGATCAGTATTTAATACCAGGTTCCCGGCGGCAGGATATGTAAGTTGATCGGCGGCATCCATCTGAAGCATATAGCCATCCAATGGATTCATGTTTTCCAGATTCCCAATCCATCCAAAACCAGAGTTGTATTCTGCCAGTTCCGTCTGAGTTTTAAGGAAAAGTCCATTGGCACCGATGTCAGCCATGGCGTCATCCACACTCATGCTGACCTGAGGTGTATAGCCAACCCAGTTCCAACCCATTTGTAAGTCGAGTGTAGTGTTGAGCACATCCACCGGATATCCTGAAAGTTCAAGGGTATCGTCGAACCACATCTGGATTTTGTAGGTAGTTAAATTATCAAGTTCTGTAAGGGTACCGAACCAACCGCTGCCGGGCAGGTATTCAGCAAGCATGGTTTGATTTTTAATAAATCGGCCATTGTCATCCAAAGAGGTCAATAGACCCGTTGGTGTCATATCGGCATCATACACATTCAGGCTAATCCAATTCCAGCCGGCATAGAGTTCTTTACTGATGGGCATCATATATGTACAACTGCCGTTATCAATAGTGGCACCGGGATCGAAATTAAGGGCAGCAGGATCGGTGCAGCCGTAGCAGAAATCAGCGGTCAATCCGGTGTTGCCTTCCACACAGCCACATTCGTTGGTAATAGCCGAGCCAAAGCAATCATTGTTACAGTCCATATCGGCATTGCCACCGTTGCAGACACCGCAATCATCCTGATCGGCATTGGGATCCAGCCCTGTAAGACCACCGGCACAGACACCGCAATCATCAATATCGGCAGCACCCCAGCAGTCACCATTGCAATCCTGACCAAAAGTTACCAGCAGCCCCGTGTTTCCGCCGACGCATACACCGCAGGAATTCAGATATGCTGTTCCACCCCAGTCACCGACACAATCCTGTTCGCAGGGTGCAAGGGCCGTATTCCCACCTACACAGTCCCCGCAGTTGTCAAAGAAGGCGGTTCCGAAACAATCACCAAAGCAATCTTCATCGGCGTTGGGAGTTAATCCTGTCGAACCGCCGGCACAGACGCCGCAGTCATCAGGAGCCGCTGTACCAAAGCAGTCACCGTTACAATCCTGATCGGCATTGGGTACCAATCCTGTGCTACCGCCGGAGCAGATGCCACATTCGTCAAGGCTGGCACTGCCACCCCACTCGGCGCTGCAATCCAGAATGCAGGGGATCAAGCCCGTGCCACCGCCTACACATATACCGCAGTTATCTTCATAGGCCACGCCTTCGCAAACGCCATCGCAATCGATGTTGGGATGTGAAATATCATCAGAATAACAGTTATCATCAGGATCATCATTGTTGGTTACCCACTGGGGATTGGCATCTATATCACAGAACTGTCCCACATTCAGTCCACCCCAGCCATCGTGGTCACCGTCGAGATAATACTGGTGAGACTCGTTGGGTCCAAAACAGATTCCAGCGCAGTCCTGTTCAGATGAGAGACAGCACACAGCGGGTTGACTGATATCCCATTCTGATGGTCCAGCACATACTCCGGCGCAATCGAATACGTTTTCCGGGCATGGTACGTCGTCGTTTAAATCTTCGTTGTTCGACACATAGTTTCCCGGCAGATCACAGGCCTGAAGCAAGGAATCAGGATTGCCCCAACCGTCACCATCTCCGTCGAGATACCCAGTTTCAAACCCGGGGCCGTTGCAGATACCGCATACATCAATGACATTGGAGAGACAGTAAATGGTATCGTCATCATCCTGGTTATTGTTTACATAGTCTTCAGGTTGAGTACAATGCGTGGAATCGGTTCCGGCCCAGCCCCAGCCGTCGTTATCGTCATCGAGATACCAGAGCAATTCTCCGGGTCCATCGCAGACACCACATTCATCAAAGTTATTGGTCTGACAAAATTCGTCATCATCCAAATCCAAACCATTGGGGACATAACCGATGGGCGCATTACAATCCTGGTAAACCGTTTGCGGATCACCCCAGCCGTCACCATCGTCGTCATAGAACCAATAGGGTTCTTCGACTGTATATGGTCCAAAACAGATACCGCACAAGTCCTTCCCCTGGTCATCTGGCAATCCGGTTGTGCCGCCTACGCAAATATCACAATCATTATTGTAGGCGCTGCCACCAGGTATACCGTTACAGTCTTCCTGTATGACAGTGATGGTGAAATCTTCTGTATCCGTCCCACCTCCAGAGTCCTGAACCTGAACTGTGACCAAACCGGACGTAAGAGTACCCTGTGCAGGGGTCCAGGTCAGCAGACCTCCGGTGGGTGTAATTACCATTCCTGCGGGTGGATTGGCACTGACGATGGCATAGGTGAAACCCGTATCATCTACATCATTTACCAGCACCTGATAGTCGTATTCCTCATTGGCATAGGCTGTCACTGGCGCAGTGGAAATGATCTGGGGAGCATCATTCACAGGGTTGACATAGAGGGTCGTTTGTCGGGCCAGGTTCTCTTCATTTACGTCCATAACGTCAATAATGATGAGAGAAGAACCGGTTTTATTGTTGGCAGGATCAAGGGTAATGGTGCGCGGATCACCGGAACCAGCAGTGGCCTGATCAATTGTGATACTGCCTGCAGGGAAGAGTACAGTGTTGGAAACGGTCACGCTGATGGTCAACATATCCCCGACATCCGGATCCGTAGGTGACACCGTGAATACAATATTGTCACCATCTTCATCAACAGCTGGAATGTTGCCCAGTGGATCTAGATATGGTGCATCATTAACCGGAGTAATGATCAAATTGAAGGTGCGTTGGTTTACAGATGGGGTTCCATCTCCATCTTGCGCCCATACCGTAATTGTGGCGGTTCCATGCATATTGGCTGCAGGAGTAACCGTCAATTCAGATCCAGCTATTTCCAGTGCATCCAACAGGTTGGAAGTAGAAGTGGCAAAAAAGGTAAAGGTAGTAGGGCCATCTATATCCGTGGCATTCAGTGACACTGTTCTGGGAATATCTTCTGGTGTTGTCTTATTGGTGACAGCAACCATTACTGGTGGATCATTTACAGGGGTTACCGTTGCGTTAAATGTTCTGGAAGCCGTGAGGCCAGCACCACCCACCTCGGTCACTGAAACAGTAATCTCGGCTGTACCATTGTAATTTGAAATCGGAGTAATTGTCAATTGATTCCCTGTGTGACTGAGGGTGATATTGCTGTTGGGTGTGGAATATGACAGGGTCAGTACATTGTCAGGATCACTATAATCGAGATCCACCGTACCATAGGTATCCTCAGCAAATGCCTGAGCGGGAATGGTAGTGAGTACCGGTACATCGTTGACGGCATTAACATTGATCATAAGAGTGTATGGATCAGAGACTTGTTCGGTGTTCAATGGATTGGTTACCGTGATAGTAAACTCATCAGCCCCGGAATAATTGAGAGCTGGCGCGTAAGTGAACATCCAGGTTGCTGAGAATGCATTGAGGAAAGATGGACCACTGATATTTATCAGGGTACCGTTTTGTACAGGTGAAGTAATGGTATAATAGACGGAATTATCAAAACCAAATTCAGTATCCATTGCCAATATGGTGATATTTATGGATCCATCTTCGGAAACCTGTTTAGTATTTTGGGTTGCAATCATTGGAGCCGCACGAAGATTGGTTTGCCCTCCGTTGGGATTGACAAAGGTGATGGTAAAGAATCCCGACTGATCTGCCACATCGGATACTTGATACAGCAGGAAGTCTTCAGCCACTGCTGGTTCAGGCGGGATGTACTCGTATAATGAGCCATTGACCTGCTGGATTGAACCACCCATAAAGGTATTGGTAGCCGGCATGAATTCCAGCTCAAGCTGAGCAAACAGATTGTCTACATCATAGATATGGGCGCCGAAATCAAACAGGAAATTTCCATTTGTACCGTCGACTGTAAAATCAGAAGCGGAGGGTGGATCGTTTATCGGTTGAACATTCAGTGTAACGGTAGCAGATTGCGATTCAACTCCACCAGCAATGACCCGATATTGGAAGATATCCGTACCGGCGAAATTAGCGTCGGGGGAATAAGTGGCTTCGTTACCAATGAGAATAATTTCACCGTGGTTGGGTTGGTTGACCAGTTCGTAGGTGAGGGGTGCTCCTGAAGGGCTATTCCCGGATAGATTAAAGGAACGATCCGTATCTTCATCCAGATTGGTGACGATATCATTGGCCGTGGGGAGTTGGGGTGGAGCTTGGATGATCACTTGAATCAGGTTCTGATTGGAATCGAGAGGATCCTCTCCCTCAGTCTCGGCGACAGTGAAGATGATATTGTCATAACCGGCATATCCAGGATCGGGAGCATAGGTGAAAACGGCGGTTTCCCCAAGATATACAGGTGCAGATAGCATACCATGGACGGTACTTTCATCATCAAATACAATCTCAACGGCATCATCTTCAATATCATCAAATTCTACGGTTATTGTCAGTGCGCCACCCGATTCAATAGTAAAGGAACCGGATTGGCTGGTAACTGACAGAATTTCAGGTGCATCGTTCACCGGCTGGACATTCAGGTGTACCCAGGCCAGATTCGAGTAGATGTTCAGATTCGAATCATAAATACGATAGCTACCACTGTCCGGACCAAAATAGTTCAGTTCAGGCATGTAAATATAAGATGCGATTGCCCGATCTACTGGAGTTACCGTTCCATGGAGCGGGTTATTTACGATAACAAATTCCAAATCCGAATCATCAGAATCCTGACTGGTACCCAGGAGTGTCACCAGGATTTCCTGATCTTCCTCCAGATCAAAATCGAGAGGGAGGGCTACTGGAGGAGACTCCACATTGGTGATGGTCATTGTGATGGTGGCAGTCATGGAAAAATAGGTCCCGTCCGTGACGCGCACCTGGAAGAAATCGCTGCCTGAATAACCGCTATCAGGAGTATAGGATATAGACAGTCCCGCACCACCATAGGTTAGAAATCCACTTGATGGAGTGGTGACGATATCAATATCCAGTGCATCGCCGTTGGGATCATTGGCCAGGAGAGAGAAGGTCAAAGACATGTTTTCCTGGGTGGAGAATGACTGATTGACGATTAACGGCGCATTGCAGCTGCTGCCGTTTCCGCCACAGACATTACATTCATCAAAAAAGTTGGCCGGGCAGAAAACATCATCATTCACATCGTCATTATTGTCTACATAGTCTACATAGTCTCCCTGGAGGTAACATAAAAGAATCCCAAGGTCACCGTCCAATCCGAAGCCGTCACCATCCAAGTCCGGATAATACATCACTGGAGTTTCGCAACATGATCCGAGATCATCCAGAATGGACAGTCCATCACAAAGGCCATCGCAGTCAATGAGGTTTGACAAACAATAGATGGCGTCATTCAGATCCAGATCATTATCGGCAAATCCATTAGGTGTAGTACAGGCTTGAAATGGATATTCCAGATCGCCCCAGGTATCACCGTCGGCGTCCAGCCACACGGTCATCAATTCTGCAGGATCACAACAGCCGCCAAAGCCGTCGAGTTCTGCTGAACCGTTACAAACACCATCACAATCCACTTCATTTTGTGGACAGAAGAAATCATCATTGATATCCTGATCATTGGTTACGTAACCAGTAGGCAGTTCACAGGCCTGAATGGAATTGGCCGCATCACCCCAGGTATCACCGTCCGCATCCAGCCAGAAAGTGAGCAAGTCAGCAGGATCGCAACAGCCGCCAAAGCCATCAAGTTCAGCAGGACCGGCGCAAGTGCCATTACAGTCAACCACGTTTTCAACACAGAAGAAATCATCATTGATATCCAGGTTATTGTCCACATAACCATCTTGAAGTGCACAAGCTTGAATGGAATTGTCAGCGTCACCCCAGGTATCAACATCACTATCCAGCCACATGGTCAGTAATTCGAGCGGATCACAACAGCCGCCAAAGTCATCAAGTTCAGCCAGACCGGCGCAAGTGCCATTACAGTCAACCACGTTTTCAACACAGAAGAAATCATCATTGATATCCAGGTTATTGTCCACATAACCATCTTGAAGTGAACAAGCTTGAATGGAATTGTCAGCGTCACCCCAGGTATCGCCGTCGGCATCCAGCCAGGAAGTGAGCAAGTCATCTGGATCGCAGCAACCGCCAAAAGCATCTGCTTCTGCACTCCCTGCGATGACGCCATTGCAGTCGGTGGCTAAATTGAAATGGAACGGAGCAACCGCGCTGCCCAAATCATCTCCTGCAACAAACGGGAGCGTTTCATCCAGTTGGTATACGGTGTCATCTGCTGAGCGAAAATACTGGAATGTGACAAGTTCACCGCTGGTGGAATTGCTGTAAACTTGCAGATAGAAAACATAGTACTCACCGATAGGGAAATAAATTCCACTAACCACACCGCGTATTTCGTCATCAACAAATGCAGCGAGAAGATCTGATTCATCTCCTAAATAACTGCTTTGATCCAGTTGTATCGCTGATGTTACAATCTGTTGGTATTCAAAATCTGGGGGGTTAACGGTCCAATCGGGCTGGGCAAAGGACAGGATGGACAACAGGACTAACGATAAAAGGGTCCTTCCAGTTCTGTTCATCGTTGAACTCCTTTTGTAAGCTGTGTTAAATGTTGGAGATAGGTCAAATTTAAATTTAACAAATTTAACATTTTGACCGGAAGACTACCAAGTGAGAATTCCTTTAGTATTGGGTCTGCTATGTAGAATTCAAATTTGATAATTCTTCCAATATTGTAATTGTAATCAATTAGTTACCTGTGATAATAAGGCAACATCACTATGGTTCATTTTTTTATGTATCGGCTAATCTCCAAAAGATCAGGTCGATGGCAGTGCAAATCAATTTGTATCAATCGTCTAATACAGGGAGATAGATCAGTTCGCGGCACCGAGGGACCCAAACAACAAAATAAACATCAATATCAAGGATGAGCGCCATTGTGGAGCGGCTGTAGTAGCCATTTCAGGTTCTGGCAGATCATCAATTTCAACTGTGCTATATGTTGATCCCCAGCAATTTGTGGCGGTGATGGTATAAGTGCCGTTTTTTTCGGGTGAAAAAGGTGATTCGACAATTTGATCATCGATTGAGAAGATAAATGGAGGTGTTCCGGAAGGAACAGGCCAGACTATATCGTCACCATGTACAGCGGCAATAAAGTCTCCTGGGGAAAAAATACAACTACCATCTTCTACCAGCGCGTAGGGTTGAAAATTGGCAGCATCTGGATCTGTACAACCAACGATAGGCTGCACAATTGATGCAGCGATATGTACATAATCGTTAATACCAATATCGAAGATAGTATGTTGAATAAATTTATGCTCATAACGGATAACCTCCGGAAGGCAGCCAGAACCACTAACGAGAGAAACCTGGTTATCAGAAATATTAATCCACAGAATGGGTTTTCCGTGTGTATATTGTTCATAGACCCGGGTAACAGAGCAAGGAATATCGGTTTTAACATGAGGAAAAGCAGTTTTAAAAGCAGCTTTATGCTGGCTATACTTGCCATTGTTGGGAGCATCTGGAACCGAACCCATCAGCATAGTACGAAGTTCATCCAGTGGATACAGGCGATCATTGCTTATCTCTGCGCCATAGTCGAAATAGTAGATATGATCATCTGTAATACCTTGGTGTTTGAGCATTTGTACTTGGATTTCCTGTTCAGGGAAGGTAAAATGTTCAAAATACTGTAAAGGAACATCGGATGTTTTCAATTCCTTTATCGCAGTATCATAGCCGCTGTCAAAGAAAGTGAACAGGAATTTATTAATGCGGATAAAATCCTCCACATTCATTTGATCCTGTTCTGGTGCTCCGAGAAAATTACGAAACATGCTCATGGAGCGATCATAGGAGATTACAACGTATGGATTCTCAGTGGCCACAGTCAGGGACGAGGTAATCAGACACAGCAGGAATCCTAATTTAAGGCTTCTCATGGTGCTTCCTCTATTGAAATTCATTTTATTCCCCAAGTATGATTTCGGCAGGC
>JGI10211J34971_10004220_pt1 | contig 11428 bp, 9 predicted proteins | sample Etolagsediment_FD_34971 | JGI IMG/M metagenome (IMG submission 34971)
CCGTGACCGTCCCTTCAGCGAGATATGGACGGACCTGTCCGACCCGCTTTTGGCCGGCCTCCGCGACCGTAAGCAACTCCTGAAGGGCCGCTGCGCCAAGTGCAAATGGCTGGACGTCTGCAACGGCAATTTCCGGGTCAGAGCAGAGGCGGTTACCGGCGACGTCTGGGAGTGCGACCCGGCCTGCTACCTCACCGACGAGGAGATCGGTCTATGAGTTTCCCGGTCCAACGCATGAGGCGCCTACGCCAATCGTCTGCCCTGCGCAGCATGGTCGCCGAGACGTCGATGTCGCCCGACGACTTCATCATGCCCTACTTTGTCCGCCCCGGCACGGGCATAAAGACGGAAATCTCGTCGATGCCCGGCAACTACCAGATGTCGGTCGACGTGCTCGTCGAGTCGTGTCAGGAGCTCGTTCGAACCGGCGTCAAGGCTGCCATTCTCTTTGGCATCCCGTCCGCGAAAGACGCCGTTGGCTCCGAGGGATATGCCGACGACGGCATCGTGCAGAGGGCCGTGCGCGAACTCCGCGCACAGGTCCCCGAGCTTGTTGTCATCACGGATGTATGCCTCTGCGAATACACCGACCACGGACACTGCGGCGTCATCCGCAACGGTGACGTCGACAACGATGCAACTCTGGATCTACTCGCCAAGATGGCCCTGTCCCATGCTCGGGCCGGTGCCCACATGGTCGCGCCAAGCGACATGATGGACGGGCGAATCGGTGCGGTCCGCGAAGCTCTGGACACGGGCAGTTTCGAGAGCGTCATCATCATGGCGTATTCTGCTAAATACGCATCGTCGTTCTATGGGCCGTTCCGTGACGCAGCCGAGTCGCCGCCTCAGTTCGGGGATCGTCGCGGATACCAGATGGATATCAGCAATTCCCGGGAAGCCATCCGCGAAGTCGAGCTCGACGTAGCGGAAGGCGCCGACATTGTCATGGTAAAACCCGCCCTGCCCTACCTGGACATCATCAGCGAGGTCCGCAGGTCGTGCCGCGTCCCTGTGGCAGCCTACAACGTCAGCGGCGAGTTTTCCATGGTCAAAGCGGCCGCCGCTAACGGCTGGATCGACGAGAAACGGGTCGCGCTGGAAGTCCTGCTGTCGATCAAGAGAGCGGGTGCCGACCTCATTCTGACCTACTGGGCAAAAGACGCCGCCACCTGGCTCAGCAAAGGAGATAACGCGTGATGTCGCAAGGATTTGACTTACGTCTTGTATTCTGGGAACTGACGGCCCGCTGCAACCTGCGCTGTAAGCACTGCCGCGCCGAAGCGCAGGAAGACTTCGCTGAAGGCGAGCTGTCCACTGCCGAGATCATCCGCGTCGCCGAGGGTATCCGCGAGAGCGCAGACCCGATTGTCATTCTGACCGGCGGCGAACCGCTCGTGCGCCCCGACTTCTTCGAGATCTGCGATGCGTGCACGAAGTTGTTCACGCGTGTCGCGCTCGCAACCAACGGGACCCAGATCGATCGCCCGCTGGCGGATCGCATCGTCAGGAGCGGCATCCAGCGCGTGAGCATCAGTCTCGACGGCGCCAAGCCTGAGACGCACGATGCCTTCCGCGGACTTCCCGGGAGTTTTGAGGACGCGTTGAACGGCTTCGATGCGCTGAAAGCTGCCGGCGCCTCTCTGCAGGTCAACGTAACAGTGACGAAACACAATGCCGACGAGTTGCCGAGGCTCCTCGACCTCATCCTCGAACGGGGTGCGGACGCATTCCACGTGTTTATGTTGGTGCCTGTCGGTTGCGGCGCTGAAATCAGCGACGACGTCCGCCTCGGCCCGGAACGTTTCGAGGACGTACTGCGCTGGCTCGTGGACCGGTCCATGGAACTGCGCGGCAAGCTCCAGGTCAAGGCCACGTGCGCTCCGCAGTACTACCGCATCATGCGCGAGGTCGCACGCGAGCGGAACATGCCTCTGCCCGAGTCCGGGCACGGCGGTATGCACGCACACACGCGCGGATGCCTTGCAGGCTCGGGTGTGTGCTTTATCTCGCGGACGGGTGATGTGCAGCCCTGCGGCTATCTGCCGCTCTGCGTTGGCAACGTACGAGAGAAGAAGCTCGGAGACATCTGGCGCGATTCCGAGGTCTTCGCCTCTCTGCGAGACGTGGACCAACTCACCGGCAAGTGCGGCGCATGCGAATACCGCAGATTGTGCCAGGGATGCCGCGCCAGGGCCTACGCCATGTGCGGGGATTTCCTGGCCGAAGAACCCGATTGCCCCTACCAGCCGCGAGCTGCAGCCGCGCGCTGACCGGAGCTTCCCCGATATGGACCCCAATCCCGCCGCGTCTCTCGATTCGTTGCACAGGAAACTCCTCGACCGTATCCAGTTGAGTTTTCCCCTGACCGAGAATCCCTATGCGGAGCTTGCTCGCGAGCTCAACTCGGACGCCGAACAGATCCACCGAGCTGTACTCGATCTGCGAGAGAGTCGCGTCATCCGTCGTATTGGCGGATCGTTCGTGCCCGTGCGCCTGGGCTACATCAGTGCCCTGGTTGCCAGCCGCGTCGATCCTGCCAGACTCGAAGAAGCGGCGGCGTGCGCCAGCGCGTTTCCAGAGGTGACCCACAACTACGAGCGCCGAGGGGTCTACAACCTCTGGTTTACGGTCATTGCCGAGAATCGTGACCGCATGGACCATATCCTGGGTTCCGTACGTCAACAGCCAGGCGTGACGGCTCTGCACGAACTGCCGGCGATCCATACCTTCAAACTGCGCGTCAAGTTCCAGTTCAGCGACGACAGGAGACCCCGTTCACCGGGCGCGGCAACGGCATCGGACGCTTCCCCGGAACCGATCGCCATTGACGACCTGGACCGCCTGATCATCGCGCGCTGTTGCGGCGACATCGGGGAGTCTCCTCAGCCCTTCGTGGATCTGGCCACGGAACTGGGTGCATCGGTCGACGATCTCCTCGGCCGCCTGCGCAGATACCGGGAGACCGGAGCACTGCGCCGGTTCGGCGCGATCCTACGCCATCAGAAGGCCGGCTTCTCCGCCAACGGCATGTCCGTGTGGGACGTTGCACCCGAGGATGTTGCCCGGGTCGGGGGGATCATGGCTGCCTTCCCCGAGGTGAGCCACTGCTACGAACGCCCCAGGATGCCCGACTGGCCGTACAACGTCTACGGCATGATACACGGTCACTCCGAGGACGAGTGCCTCGCCGTGGGCAGACGCATTGCCCGGGAGACGGGTTTGGACGAGTTCCGCATGCTCTTCTCCGTGCGAGAGTTCAAGAAGACCAGCATGGTCTACCTGGCTCCCGACACACCACCGGCCGGCCCAATGTCATTGACTTGAGCCTGCAACAGGCAGCGCGCCGCGGAGCCCCGAGGCGCTCCGGAGTGTATCCGAGCAACCAGACCTTCCCAAAGGTCCTCTGGCTGGCTAAGTTGGCGGACGAACACCACGGAGCCGAAATAGGAATCCACAAGGAAACGACATGCGGCGGATGGTCACCACACTCTGTGCTCTGCTCGGAGGCATGAACACGATGGCAGCAAACCCCGGTCTGTTCTTTACGAAGCAAGAGGCCTCGTCCCTGCGGGAAGCCGCGGCTCGGCCGGAGCTCGCACCTGCCCGGGAGAGAATCCTGCGGGATGCGGAAGCCTACTGTGATCCGGCCAACGCTCAGTATGCCGATCTAGACGACCCGTTCCAGCTTCGGGCCAGAGAGGAACGCGTCAGTCAGTCACGTCATGACGCGCTGGTTGTCCATCAGATCGGACGGATTCTCACGCAGCGGATGGAAGCGCTCGGGTTCGCGTATCAGTTGACCGGCCGCGACGAGTTTGGCGACCATGGCGCAGCCTTCCTGGCAAGAACGACGGACCTGTATCCCGTATCACACGAACAAGTCGCCGGAGGGTTCGCCGGGGGGCGTGGAGACATCATGCGGGGCCTGGCGCTCGGGTACGACTGGCTGTCGGAACGGCTTGACCCGGAAGACCGTCGGAAAGTGGCAAAGGCGTGCGCGGAATACGTGGAGTTCTTCCTGCGGGAGTTCGAAGACCCCAAGCAGTGGTTCCACAAGGTGCACAACTACAACGGCGTGAACGGCGGCGCCGCGGGGTGCCTGGCGCTGGCATTACGGGACGAGTTTCCTGACCGGCACACGCACTGGGTCAGCCAGACGACCCACATCATCGAGCGGTGGCTGGACACCGGGTTCGACAAGCAGGGAGCTTACGTCGAAGGCGTGTCGTACTCCGGTTACGGCTTGTCCAACACAACGCTATTCGCCCACGCCCTGCGCCGGACCGGCGACCACGACCTCCTGTCTCACCCGGTCTTTGTGCGGCTCGCCGAGTTCTATGCACTGTCATTGCTGCCGGGCGAAGGGGTGTACGACGCCCGAAACGACTCGAATTACTCCGGCTTGGGAATCTACCTGCTCGGGCTCTGCAACGCGGAGAATGGCGGTCTCTATCGCTGGCTTTGGGAACGAACCGGGGGAACGTACGGTTTCGAGCGGATCGTCCTGAACAACGCCGTGGCACCCGTCGACCCGGCGGCATCGGGCGTTCCCACTGCCCGACATTTCGAGGGGCGCGGGCTCTGTATCTGGCGCACGGGATGGACTGCGACCGATGTCATGTTTTCCACCGAGGCCGGCCCCTACTACCCGGTCACGCACAACCAGGGAGACAAAGGACATTTCACACTGTACGGACTGGGCCAGCGCTGGGCAGTCGATCCCGGTTACGCCAACGAGCACTCCCCCAAGGGACGCGGCCAGACGCCGGCACACAGTTGCGTCTTGATCGACGGCAAAGGCCAGGCTCTGTCGGGGGCGGGATGGGGCACCAACGGAAGGATCGCCTCCTACACAGACTCTCCCCGTTCAGGATACGCACGTGCGGACTGCACGGAAGCGTATAACCAGAACAACAGAGGGATCAAGGGCGCCGGTGTTCAGCACGCGGTGCGGCATTCACTCTTTGTGTACCCGACTGACGCCACGCCGGCGTATGCCGTGGTCCTGGACGACATCACCAAAGACGGGGAAGCGCATGAGTATGCATGGCAGATGATGCTGGACGACAGCATGACCGTGTCTGTCGACGGGAACCGAGCAGTCGTATCTCCTCCGGCCTCCTCGGGCGGGGGCTACATCGACACACCCCCGGTCGGTCCTGCGGACGGGGACAAGGAGGCCCAACGGGAAGCCGCGGCTCCCGGACAATGTGCCATCCGATTCGACGCGCCGGCCGCCGGCGACTACACGGTGTGGGCTCGCGTGAGGGCCACTGGCGCCAACACGCAGAAATCCGACTCGTTCTTTGTTCGCATGGACGACGGTGAAGAGACTGCCTGGCACATGCCGGGAAGTCGGGGCTGGACGTGGGGACGCGTTACCTCGGGCGTTTCACATGCACGCGTGACGTTCCGCCTGAATGAGGGGACACACCGTCTGACCATTCGCCGTAGGGAAGACGAGGCACAGATGGACTGCCTGTGGCTGACCACGGATGCCGATGCCGACGGGAGTGACGAGGATGTCCGGAAGACAGGCATCTCGTTGGAAGCCGAAGCAGGTGATGTGACAGGTCCCATGGAGGTACTCCGCACAGGCGACATTCCTCGCATGGTCGTGTGCCTCGACGCGACAGCTCCTGTAGGACTCGCCACTGACGAGTTCGTCCCGGACGACTACCACAAGGTCATGCCCTTCCCCCGCCTCCGCGGGGTAACACGTACGGAGGCACCTGAGTTCATGGCTGTCCTGCTCCCGCTCCCAGCCGGCACAGCCACCCCGGACGTCAGCTTCACTCGGACCGATACGACCCGCGCTATCCGCATCGACTGGCATGACCAAATCGACGTGATCACGTGGCCGCGCGACGGTGGCGCCCCCTCGCTGCTGGCCCCGTAGGCCGATGTCCGTCACGGGGACGGCGGATCTGCCCGGCACCAACAAACGACGGATCGTCACCGGGCAAGCATCCGGGCTGCCCTCGGCACTCGCCCCCCTGCCCCGCGAGAGACGCCAGAATTGGCGTTCGCGGAGACAGTGGGGTACTGTATTCGCAGAGAGAGCCGATATCAGGACGTTCAACGGTCGCCGCATCCAGAGGAGATGTACCCAATGTCCGATGTACCCACACCAGAAACACTCCACGAAGAACATGAGGATCTCCACGGCCAGCACGGTCTGTTGCAGGAGGGGCAGTCGACCCTTCAGGCAGGGCAGTCGACCCTTCAGGAGGGGCAGCATGAGCTGCAGCGAGGGCAGTCTACGATGCGCGCGCTGATCGTAGGTTCCACGGTCGTGCTGTGGTTGCTGACCATGTTCGTGATCGCGGCTTTGAACCGGGCAAACGACCACTTGGAGAAACTCGCACGACGTGTGAATTGGATGGCAGAGGTACTGGCCGAACTGCCCAGCCACGAAATACAAGATGCCGAGGGGAACGTCGTCTATCGTTTCGCCCTGCCCGATGAAGAGGAGATGGAGGAAGACGAAGGTGACGAGGGGGACGGCGAAGAAGGCGAGGAGGACGAAGGAGACGGAGACGAGGAGTGACGTCCTGCCTTCTGAAGGCGTCTGCCAACATCGAGCAACCACCGGTGGGATCCCGCGGGCAGTGAGCCGTGCGTTTCCCCTTGCCGTGCCGAATACCATCCAGTATTCTCTCGCCGGCAACCAGACGCCTCAACTGTTGGCTCGACTCCCCGCCAGATTCCCGTGCACACAATCTCGGCCGGCCGCCGGATGCCTAACGCTCGGCGTACGACGCCACGCGCATGGGTTCATTGAGCCAGACGCCGTGGAGTCGAGCGATGGACCACTCGACGGAAATCGCGTCGAGTTTCGGGCTGACCACTTGGCCGTCCATGTCGACGCGAAACGTGAGCTTTGCGCAGCCCTCGGGCACACTCGTAATCCGGTAGGCACCGAAGCCCACGAGCAAGGCTCCGGGGCCGACCCCCAGGTCGCCTGCCACGGTTCGCATATCATCGGCGATTGTCTTCAACGCTTCCTCGTTGGGGCAGAGGCGGCACCACACAATGCCGCTTGCGCTTGGGCGCAACGACGGCCTGGCACACCTCGGTGGTGGTGCCAGAACCAACAACGTCGCGACGAGCGGCACGTTGCCGCATCCCCGGCAAACTCCGAACTTCTGCGTGTCGCAGGTGGCGATTTGGCGGTCATCCACCTATAGTCACCTGAACCAGTGGTGGAGGTACAGCTCCGCCCAAAGGTAAGGCGTTTTGCCTTCGGCAAGAGCAACCCGAGATATGGGAGGATGATCAATGACGCGACTCGCAACACTCGTAACAGCCGCCGTGATGTCGCTAACCTGCTACTCGGGGGGCGCGCAAAGCGTGACGCTGTTGCCTACCGGGGCTTCCACCCAACTGAGATGGATGGATATCGGCAACAACTACTTCTCAGCAGCGTTCCGGGGCTCGTTCCTTTACGACGACGCGACGGTGACCGCGGATGCTCTGGTAATCGACTGCCCGGACGGGAACGCCCGTCCTGCGATCAGCCTGGTGGGATCGGGACTCAAACCGAACTTCGCTTACCAACTCAAGCTCGAAGGCAAGCCGACTTATTATTACGGTGCCGACGGAGATGATTGGGCCAATGAGCAACTTGGGTATGCGGGACGCTGGTGGCTCACGGTCTACAACACCCGGACGGGTGAAGTGGTCGACGCATGGAACTGCGACGACGATGCTGACTATGAGTACTGGAAGAGCAGGGGGTTCAGGGACAACAAGCGAAAACGCGAGTACGTGTTCAAGGGCTACCTGCTCTTCGGGTTCCTGATCACAGACCCCAGCGGGAATATCACCGACTCACAGGGCAACCCGGACCTGCCAGTCCTTGTCGACAGCAGCCTGCATGTGCTGTGGAAGGAGAGCCAGGACTCCCACTACTCCAAACGCGCCGAGGACACGGAGTCCGTTGTCCACGTCATATCGGCGAACGGTGACTCCTACGGTTACGACTTGCCCCCGACCGGCACGGAAGCCGTCTACGGCGAATCCCAGTATGGCTGGGAGAACACCCGTGCCTTGCCAGGGGAGCTGGTCCTTCCCGATGGCGACTACAACGTCGCGCTCATCATGACAGAAGAGACCTTCCACAATGGCCTGGGAGATGGCGACGACCCATTGGGCGGATTCTGGCAGACAGTGCTGGCCGCGAGCACGGTTGAGTTCACCATCGGCACGCCTCCGCCTCCGCCGCCTCCGCCGCCTGAGCTCGGGTCTCTATCCGGCACGGTTCTGATCGGCGGCGGGCCGCTGCGGAAGGGCGCGGTCGACCTGCTTGGTGCCGAGGGACAGGGCGACTTCTCGGCAAAGACCAACCCGAAGGGGTACTACACAATTGTGGAACTGCCGTTTGGGCTGTATGACATGTGGTGTGATGGCACGCTGTTTGGCCCGGTCGTGATCGACGGCGATGTCGTGCTGGACATCAGTATCTGAGCCCGGATGGAGGTGGGTGACACATGCGCGTGACCTACGGGGGCCGCCGTGATCTGTCCAGCGGATACACGGTCAAACCCGCGGTATGGCATCGTCGCGTCCCGGACACGACTTCCTTGACCGAAAATAACGACTGATGGCGCACTCGCTTGAAAAGGACGACACGGTCGCGATTCTGGGGCTCGGCTTTGGCGTGACGACGTTCCCGAGTACAGTCCGACGGCTGTCCGGCGCGACGCGCGACTTTGCCGCCCGGACCCTCGCCGGCGAGTTCGGACGGGACATGGCGCCTGCGGACTTTGCACTCCCACCGGAAGAGGACGTCATTGCCGATCCTGAACTCAGGGCCGCCAAGGCCGTACTGCGGATCGCCCGGGAAGCCCCCCTGCGTGTGCGTCCCGGAGAGCGCCTGGCCGGGTCATCCACACTGCTGGAAGCGCCCCACCATCAGAAGCCCATCGCCGGCGTCGGAAGCACGAGTCACACGACTATTGGGCTCCGCGAGGCCCTCACCCGCGGGCTTGGCGACTATCGGGAGCGGATTGCGGAACGGGCCGCACGAGGCGACCTGTCCGACGAGCAAGCGACGTTCCTTGAGGCGATGACCATCTGCCTGGACGCCATGCATGTCTGGCACCGGCGTCTGATGGACGAGCTGTCGGCACGGATTGCGGACTCCGCAGGCGAGGAGCGGAAACTGTACGGTAACGCACGTCGCAACCTGGAACGCGTGCCGGAGCATCCGCCCGCGAGCTTCGGGGAAGCCGTCCAAGGCTTGTGGTTCCTCTGGGAATTCCAGCGCCTGTGCGGAAACTGGTCCGGCCTCGGACGCATCGACCGGATTCTCGGTCCTTACCTGGACCAGGATCTTGCCTCCGGAGTGATCGACGTGAACGAGGCCCGAGAGCTCATCGCCCACTTCTGGATCAAAGGCGCGGAGTGGACGGGAGCCCCAACCGGCCATGTCGGCTCCAGCGGCGACGCGCAGTTTTACCAGAACGTGATCTTGGGCGGGGTCGACGAGGACGGGCATCAAGTCGAGAATACGGTGACGTATCTCGTTCTGGATGTTGTAGAAGAACTCCACATCAGCGACTTCCCCATCGCCGTACGGGTGAGCGCACGCACCCCGGAGAAGCTCTGGCGCCGGATCGCCCAGGTTCAACGGCTCGGCGGCGGCATCGTGTCAATCTACAACGAGGACGTGGTCATCCCGTCCATGACCGGCTTCGGTTACCCGCTCAGGGATGCACGTGCGTTCGCCAACGATGGGTGCTGGGAGATTATCGTCCCCGGAAAGACCAGCTTCAGCTACAGGCCGTACGACCTTCTGACTGCATTCCAGACTGCGGTTGGTCTGGACAGGGAAGATGGCGCGGCCCCCGCTTGCCCGACGTTCGAGGAACTGTACGAACGGTTCAGATCCGCCATGCTGCGCCAGTTGGAGGACGTTTGGAGAGAATGCGGCAAGTCGTTCCTGGGCGGGCCGCCCTCCCCTCTCCTGTCTCTCTTCGTCGAGGATTGCATCGAACGGGCCGCCCCCTACCACAGCCGGGGAGCCCGCTACGCCGTGCGGAGTCCGCACGCCGGGGGCATGCCCGACACGGCCAACAGCCTCTACGCCGTCAAGAAACTGGTCTACGATGAGAAACGGTTGTCCCTATCTGAGTTCGTCGACATCCTCCGTGCCAACTGGGAAGGACACGAGGACTTACGCCTGGCCATCCGCCGGGATCTCGTCCTCTACGGCAACGACGATGATGAGGCCGATGCCATGCTGATACGCGTTTACAACGACTTCGTGACGCTGTGCCGGGAGCGCCCGGAGTGCAACGGGGTGCTGACTCCGCCCGGCATCAGTACATTCGGCCGTGAGATCGCGTTCCGCGACGGACGCGCCGCCCAGCCCTTCGGCACATTCGCGCACGACATTCTGGCCAGCAACCTGGCACCCTCTCCGGGGACGGACCGCTGCGGCCCGACGGCCGTTTTGCGGTCGTTCTGCAAAGTCGATTTCGAGCGGCTCACCTGCGGAACACCGCTCGATCTGAAGCTCCACCCCAGCGGTCTCCGCGGTGAAACCGGACTCAATTCCCTGATCGGGCTGCTCAAGGCCTTTGTCGCACAGGGCGGACTCTATGTCCAAGTGGACGTCGTCGACGGCGACGTGTTGCGTGATGCCCAGAAGAGACCGGAGCGATACCCCAATCTCGCCGTCCGCGTGTCCGGCTGGTCGGCCCGTTTTACGACGCTCGACAAGATCTGGCAAGACATGATTATTCAGCGAACCGAACAGATGCTGTGAGCCGCATCATCAACCGCATCTCCCTGATGAACAACGCTCTGCATGCACGACTGCTCAGACTATGCCTACCGGGAGCAACAGATGGAGCCAACACGTCCCATGTCCCTGACACGAATCGCACTCGGCCTGGCTCTCCTATCCGCATGCGGGAACGGGCAGACGACCATCCGCGCCGCCAACCTGCTCCCCAACAACAGCTTCGAGTCCATGGACGAGGCCGGCAATCCGTCGGGATGGTTCAAAACAGACTACCGGACAGGGGGCACCGGGTCGGTTGTCACAGAGGGTGCCCACTCCGGCAATGCCGCAATCGCCCTGCGTTGCGACTCGGCCAGGCAACGGGCATGCTGGCGGCGCAAAGTCGAGTGGCCAAGCGACAAGCGCATGCTCGCCTGCGGCGGCGTCTACCGCACCCTCGACACGACGCCCTTACCCGGCCGGGGCACGTCCATCCGCGTCCTGTTCCATCGCAGCTTGGAGAAATGGGACGAGATCGGCCTGAAGCAGACGTTCTTTCCGTCCGAGTCGGATTGGCGAGCCGCCGACGCGGTGTTCACTGTACCGGAAGGCACAGCCGCGGTTGTCGTGGAGTTCTTCCACTTCTACGCACCTGGCGAGACACAATGGGACGACGTCTGGTTGCGACCGGCC
>JGI10211J34971_10004221_pt1 | contig 11427 bp, 10 predicted proteins | sample Etolagsediment_FD_34971 | JGI IMG/M metagenome (IMG submission 34971)
CTATTACCTCAATCCTCTCTTTTGGCGATAGATGCAGCGAAGAGAGGACCTTGATAAGCATATCTCCCCTTGGCCCTCGCCTAAGAAACAAAAATCTTTTCATTATATAAAGAACTAAAACCAAGAGACCAAGCACAAGAAAAAGCATGGCTGTTGTCTTTAGGCCTGTGCTTATTAAGTTCAACTCCATGATTACAAACCTCGGTTGAGTGGTCGAATGGTTGAGTGGTCTTAACGACTCAACGACTCAACCCATCAACAACTCAACTCATTTATCATCCCAAAGACTTGACCCTCTCAAGTGCGCTGATAACATCGGTCACCCGTATGCCAAATTTTTCATCCACAACCACAACTTCACCCCTCGCAATCAATTTGCTGTTTATATATATCTCGACCGGTTCACCAGACGGCTTATTTAACTCGATTATGGATCCCTGTCCTAACTGAAGCAAATCATTTACAAGCATCTTGACCCTACCTAATTCCACAGAGACATCGAGAGGGATATCAAGAATGAAGTCAAGGTCGTGGTTCTCTTCTTGCGCAGACTCATCCTCTGTTACTGTTTCTTTCTGGCTATTGCCTTGTACATTATTGGCTTCATCCATAATTTACTCCTTATCGGCTCTTTTCTTTATCTTTATCGCCTTCCGCTTATTAAAGGTACCAGGGTAGCCTATAAACTTTGGGACACCCTCTACACTAACAATAACCGGATCGCTCATTTTTTTATCCAGCTGCATCACATCGCCAACCTTCATCTCCAGAACCTCTCTGCCTGTTATCCCTGCCTTACCTAAGGCGCAACTCAAATTGATTGTCAATTCCTTTACTTTTTCCTTAATATATCTTGTCCAAATTTGATCGATCTCCAATTTTTCACCCTGAAACTTTCGCTTAAGTTTGTCTCTTATAGGTTCAAGTGTAGAATAGGGTATGCATATAGTCATTGTCCCAGAGACATTTTGAAGGTCTATCATGAGCTTTGTTGCTATAACCATATCGTCAGGTGTAGCAATTGCCGCAAATTGTGGATCTATCTCAGAGCGAGTAAAGACCATTTTTAGCTTATGAACATCAGACCATGCCTTCTGTAAATCGCCCAGGATTATTTGAACTATCTTATCTATTATTTTTCTCTCAATAGTGGTGAAGGTTTTCCCCTCAAGTTTTACATGGCTCACAGCCCTTCCACCAAATAAGCTATCAACAAAGGTAAATACCAGTGTCCCTTCCAAAATAAGGAGGGCAAAGCCTCTTAAAGGCTCCATCCTAAAGATATTCAAACTTGCTGGAACAGGAACAGAGCGACAGAATTCACCAAATTTAACTGAATCAACAGAAGAGATATTCACATCTATATCAAGCGCTGTTGCAGCAGAAATGCTTGCTCTTGAAAAACCAACAAACCTTTCATTAATAATTCCCAAAGTAGGCATCCTGAGATGTGCAGGGCCTGCTTGCATGCCAAAATCATATACTTCTAATCCCTCTTTTTTTTCAGATTCAGGGATAGCTGTCTCGGTTTGAACCTTTCCCTCACCTATTCCACCAAGAAGGGAGTCAACCTCGTCTTGCGATAAAACGTTTGCCATAGCTTTACCTTTGATTTGAAATTGGAAACTTGAAATTGGAAACTTGAAATTAATAGCCAGCAACGAGTAACATGCGCCGTTTGTCTTTTACCTCCCTACGTAACAGAGGCTCTCAGGGCCAGCAACAAGGCCAAATTGTCCCACAAAAACCTTATTTTGCACCTTCCAGTTTCAAGCTTCGAGTTTCAAGTATCCAATCTATTGCACCACAAACTCTGTAAAATATAGTCTATGAACAATTCCCTCACCTAAGACCTGATTGATCTTGGATACGAGTATCTGTTTTAATTCGATCTTACCTTCCATTGTATTAATATCACTGAATGACTGACTGGAGAGCAGGAGGAGGATAATATCCTTTAGTTGTGGTATATGACTATCCACTGTCTTTTGACCTTCTTCGTCACCAACATCAAGTATAATCCTGACTTTCAGGTACCTTTTGCCTACTCCGGCTTTATCCATTAAATTAACAATAAATGAATCAAGAGGATACGCTATCCGTGGTTTTTCCCTCTTTTTTTTAGAATCTGATTTCGGGGCCTCTTTTTTTATTTCTTCTTTTTTTATTTCTTCCTTCTTCCCCTTTATAAAGAAGTTCCAGCCCGTATAACCACCAGCTCCAAGAACCAGCACAATAACACCCAAAATTATAAACTTTAGAAAGGATTTCTTGGGCTGCGCCTCTTCTTTAGCATCTTTTTCTTTTTTAGCGCCTCTTTGTTCTTTAGCATCTTTTTCTTCTGCCATTTATACCCCCTTTTCGTTCTCCGTTGTCTGTTGACCGTTGTCCGTTATAGGTAGAAAAATTTCTCAACCCCTTAATTTCTAAATTCGCAATCCACAATTCTTCAATTCCTAAATCCCAAATTTCACATCGTTACAAATGTCTAATGATTATCTCTACCCTCCTGTTTAGGGCCCTGTCTTTAGGGCTATCGTTCGGATGCAAAGGCCTTGATGGCCCGTAGCCTCCAACAGAAAAGCGGGAGGGTGATAGCCCTTTTTCCTTTAAAAAATATTCGAGCACAGAAAGCCCCCTGTAAGAGGAAAGCTCCCAGCTTGATTCATATAACTTACTTTTAATCGGGATGTTATCTGTATGGCCCATAATGAGCATATCATAGGGGCAAGAATCAATGGCGGCGGCGATTGAGTCGAGAATAGGGAATGCCTCTTTTTTGATTCTCGCCTCTTCTGGATCAAACAGGATATTTTCCTGAAAGGATAATACAATACCCCTCTCATCATCTGTTATATCTATCAACTCATTAAGCTCCTTTTTCTTCTCTGATTCTATTGAAGGTCTGAATATATCCTTAAGAAGAAAATGGTCAATCATAAAGAAGCTCCTTTTATCCTTATATTCTTTGATAAAGCTTGCTAAATCAGAAACCCCTCTGGATCCAGAGAAAGCAAGCACACCAGCGGACTCTCGAAGATGCAAAATTATCTCTTTTAGCCTATTTGTATCCATAGAAGACATGGCAAGAAGCATTACAAAAAAGGTGAGCAGAAGCATAATGAGGTCTGAAAAGGTTACTACCCAGGCATTGGGATCCGGTTTTTGACCTTCCATCATGTGTTTTTTTCCTTTGACCATTATTCAAAAAACCCTGAAGTCAAACTTCTTATAGGTAAAGATACCTGGTGGTTTCTTCCTATAAATCCTTTTAATGTAGGCCGGCACCTTAAAATTTAAAATAATATCTACCCTTCTATTTTGGGCCCTCAAGAGCCTGGTCTCATTTGAGACAATTGGCTTATGGCTACCGCATCCATAGGCCGTTAGCCTCTCGGGGGAAACCTTGGCTTTTTCCACGAAATGTCTTAAAACCCGAATCGCCATAAGCGTTGAGAATTCCCAGTTGGACTTATATCCCTTTTCTTCAGCCGGTCTGTTATCTGTATGCCCCACTATCTCTACAGGATAATCTCCCTTTGTTACATGCTTGCATAGACTATTTAGTAGTGGGAATGAAGACGACTTGAGCTTAGATTTATTCTTATCAAAGAGGACCTTTTCATTTATGGTGATTATCTCTCTGTCCTTATATGATTCGACCTTTATCTGGCTGAGTATCTTTTTATCCATGACTGCCAATAGATCCTCAATGTCTAATTTCTTCTCTGCCATAGGTGGGGAAAGTGGCAAAATTGACTCCCCTGTCTTTAATGGCGATAACCCGCCTTTGAAGCTACCAAAGGCCCCTAAGAGTGATCCTGTGGCCAAGATTTTTTTTCTCTCGTCTATTACCGCAATGGAATTTAACAAAATGAAAAAGGTCAAAAGTATCAGGAAAAGGGAAACGGTCATAATCGATCCCACATTTACTCCTGGTTCATCGTCTAAATTTCTCTTCCTTTTAGCCATGCCTTATAATTCCCTCTGATTAGGCGGTATAAAGGCCAGGAGCTTCTGTTCAAGGATCCTGGGATTATCACCGTTTGAGATGGATATTATCCCCTGAATACTCATCTCCTTGGCCAACACCTCCTCCTTGCTCCGGGTTCTGAGCTTTCCCGCTATGGGCAAACACATTATATTAGCCATAATCGAGCCATAGAAGGTTGTAAGCAAGGCCACAGCCATAGCCGGGCCGATACTGCCCGGGTCGTCCAAAGTCTGAAGCATCTGTACCAAGCCTATTAGAGTCCCTATCATGCCAAGGGCAGGAGAAAATGTTCCCATAGTGGTGAAAATTTCTGCGCCCATCTGGTGCCTGCTTCTTATAAAATCAACCTCCGTTTCCAGGACATCACTGATCTCTTGTGGCTCCAAACCATCGATAGAGAGCTGGATCCCCCTTTTTAGAAACTCATCGGTCACATCCTTTATCTCGCTCTCTAATGCCAGGATTCCCTCTTTTCGGGATTTCTTGGCAAAGCCTACAAACCTTTTTATAAGCTCATTAATGGATATATTTTTGGTAAAAAGAGTTTTTTTAACTACATTAAAAACCCCGAATACATCCCGTAAAGGATAGTTAATCATTGTTGCCCCAAGGGTGCCGCCCACAACAATCATCAAGGCAGGTACATTTATAAAGAGTTGAACCCCGCCGCCCATGAAAATGGCAATACATACAAGGCCAAATGCAGATATGACACCTAAGATGGTGGCAATATCCATAGTGACTCCTTAGCGGGTTAAAGTGCCTAAAGTGAACTAAAGTGCCTAAAGTGAACTAAAGTTATAAGTAAAAGCTGCAGCCAATTCACCACATTCGTCATATTCATGATGCACATCTTCAAGATTACATTCACAATTCATTTAATATCTGTCTTTTTTTAACTTTTAACCCTGGCCCAGACCTGGCCTATAATCTTAATAGGCTGATTTGAATGCATAGCGCCTTATAAACTTATCAGTCTGATTTAAGCACGTCGCGCCAGGGCAGGCTTTAGGCACTTTAGGCACTTGTAACTTTATATACAGCAACCTTTATGCCATTCTTTTTGGTAAACCCCATTAGAAGCTTTGGGAGAGGCTTAAAACCCCTCCCAAACCAATAATTCTCTTTAACACCATCCTCATCGTGAAGGACAGGGCCTTTCTAATGGGATAAAGGGGTATATTTAAAGGAGTGAAAAAAGTGAGGTATTATAAGGAAATAGGAATACTCAATTCCTATTTGAAGAAATCTTATATGTAATATGATGTCAAGGATTAAGGCAGATGTCAAGAACTTGACATCTGCCTCATAAAATCACTAAACTAACTTCTCAACTACTTACCTCTTCAGATTAATAAGCTCTGCGAGCATCTGATCCGTCACGGTGATTATCTTGGAGTTTGCCTGATAGCCCCGCTGGGTGGTAATCATCTTGACAAATTCATTGGCGATATCCACGTTTGACTGCTCAAGTGAGTTGGGCGAGATGCTGCCCAACCCATTGGTGCCTGGCTTGCTCGTTGTGGGGTCGCCGCTGAGCCTGGTCTCCCTAAAGAGATTTCCACCCTCCTTGTACAGGCCTTGATTATTCTGAAACTTGGCTAAGGCAACCCTGTATAAGGGAATGACTTGTCCGTTGGAGTACTGGCCTGTAATGGCACCGTCTGTTCCAACCGTAACCGACTGGAGGTCACCAGCACCGTAGCCGTTGGCTGACTGAAATATTGTGCTAGAGGCCGCTCTATACTGGGTAGTTGACAGGGAATCCGGAACAAATGTTGTACCGTCATATTTTACCCCCATATCTAATTCGATGTTCATGGTGGTTGCCGTGCCGCCAAGAAAGTCGGCATCGAACTCAAAATAGCCTTTTGTACCTGGAACGCTGGTAGCCCAGTTGGTGGAGCCTGTGATGTCAAAACTCACCGTATCTCCTTCTACCGCGTTTTTGGCCAGGGTGACCGTCAGGTCGTTCCCGGATGGAGTCGGTGTGAGAAGATCGAGGGCGTATCCGGTACGTGTGCCGGTAATTTCACCATTAACAGCAAGGCCCGTGTAAGCGGCATCGGCATCGAGGGTAGTGCAGGTCCAGTTTCCGGGCTTGATATGGAATTCCAGCTTGTCTCCTTCTTCTGCATTAGTCGTCTCAACAGTTATGTCAGCGGACGTATCTCCATTAAGGTCGAGCGTAAATCCAGCCGCGGAACCACCGACATCATTTGAAGGNAGTGAATAGCCAGCAGGGACGTTACTGACTGTCCAGTTACCAGCGTCGATATCGAAGGTCACAACGTCGCCATTAGCAGCAGTGGCAGTAGTAACCGTTATATCATCGACCGCACCACCGCCGAGGTCAAGAGTAAATCCAGTAGCACCATTATCAGTGGGTATTGCAAGACTGCCGTAACCACCATTGTCAGTAATACCCCAAGTTCCTCCTGCCATGGTAAATATCAATGTACCACTTGTGACCAGCTCAGCTTCCTGACCCGCCTCGATGACCACGCTAGTCAGGGTACCACCTCCTGTGCCAGAGATACCTTCGTTTTCGACTATGGCTGTTTTGGTCACCGTCATTTTTGTAGCACCCGTTGCCGTAGTAAGGGCCGCGTCATTATTGACGGTTAATTTATCAAAGGTAGCTGCCCCTCCAGGGGTCCATGCTTGGTCTGTGGTTGGGACCTGGTCAAACTCCATCGTAATCGTGCCGTCTGTAGTCATCGCGATTTGATTAGTGTAGGCCACGCTGACATCGGTGGCTAAAAGAGTTGAACCAGTGCCCTTATCGGTGTCGGAAGTGACGGCGAAATTGCCGGCTGATTGCTCGTGGCCTATTGCTCCAAGTTTTTCTAATGTCAGACCCGTACCCATGACCATACCTGAACTCTCGGAAAAAACAATCTGGCCCCTTGCCAACAGACCGGCACTCACGGTGTCGGCAAAACCGCTCCTTTTGTCCTCACTGGGGTTGCAGGTGGCTATATATTCCCAGGTGGTGCCTGAGATCTTGTCGAAATACATGGTAATATCGTGGGTGCTGCCCAGGGTGTCATATACCTTCAGGCTGGACTGATATTCGTAGCTTGCAGCACCTATCGGAGTGGTTGCAGTACCGTCCCATGCATTCGCAAGGGAAAGTGTCTTGCTGTTTGTGTCCGCATCAAGGTTGGGAATCAATGTCAGCCGGTCGGTCTTTTTGGGCGATGATGTAAAGGACTGGAGCATAATATCTGTAATTGAGCCCTCATCTTCACCTGTGTCCGGATCCAGGGTCCATCCGCGAACTATATAGCCTGCGGGATTAACAAAGTTGCCGTCCTTGTCAAACCGGAATTCGCCAGCTCTTGTGTAGAATTGATTCTCCTCATTATTAGGGTCCCGAACCACGAAAAAGCCCTCTCCTCCAATGGCAAGGTCTGTGGTTGAATCGGTGGACTCGAAAGATCCTTGAGCAAAACTCCTGGATATATCAGCCAGAGATGTGCCACGTCCCACCTGGGCAGTACCAGTAGTGGTAGCCACGGTCTGACTCAGAACATCCTGAAAGGTAACCCGACTTGCCTTAAATCCGACCGTATTTATATTGGCAATGTTATCGCCAATAACGGTCATAGCATTACCAAGGGTATTCAAGCCGCTTATGCCTGAAAAAAGTGAACTTGATAGTGACATTTTACCTTCCTCCTTTCTTTGTTGTTATTCGTTATGAGAACTTAGTGGATACTGTTTACCACGACTGCCCTGTGAAATGCCGAGCCTATTTCACCGGGGTGAAATTATTCATTTATTTCACTTTGACTTAAGGAGTTCCCGTTGTTTCAGTGTTTTCTGCCTCTGTTTTTGTAACCTCAATAATAGTATTATTCGTACTAATCAATATGTCCCCGATCTTGAGATAAGGAATAGCGTATTGATATGTCACGCCTGTAACCTCTCCAGAGGTATAGGTGCTTGAGGTAACATAATTACCGGCGTCATCTTTAGCAATAATCTCAAAGGTATAGATGCCATCCTCTACCATCTCTCCACTATTATCTTTGCCATCCCAGACAACATCGTACTCACCCGCATCCTGCCTGCCCGGATATAATTTCCGGATCTCAAATCCGTTACTATCGTAAATCGAAATAGCCACATCAGCTGCGTTTTCTAACACGTATGATCCTGATGCTGCGTTACCGTCTTTAATAAGGATCGTATTGTCGTCGGCCTTCACAGTTTTGCCAATTAATTCAAGGAGGTTTTCTTTGTCCTGATTGGAGACGACTTCCCGAATTCCTTGCAGATTCTCATTCATCCCAAATAACTGTTCAAGGCTGCTGAACTGTGCCAGTTGAGCTGTAAATTCGGTGCTTTCAAGTGGATTTAAAGGGTTTTGATGTTTTAATTGTTCAACCAGCAGTTTTAGGAAGTCTTCCCTGCCCAGCTCCTTTTTGGGACTGGTATAAGAAGATGCTTCTCCATAAGTTGTTCCAAGTCCTTCTATATACATGGCTCAATCCTCCCTTCCTTATTTAGTATGCATTCAGACCTGCCCGCCGGATGGCAGGCGGGGTTTACCGTTTTGGGTTCCCTTTATTTTGTTAACCTTTACTAACCCTGAACCGTTGAACGGTTACCTTTTTCTTTATGCCACTAAATCTAATAAACGATCGCCCGCTGCCATATGCCGGGGCCCTGATATAGAATCTTCCGTATCACCCTCTGCCATGAATGGAACTTCATTTATATCCTGGCCCCATCTTTGCCCCTCGTTTAGTCCCTCTTTTGAATTAGCCAGGGACTGGCCAAAATTATAGTTTATCTGAACATCAAATCTCTCAAGCTTTACCCCTTGTTCCGCAAGTACCTGTCTGAGCTCATGGACATTGGATAGCAAAAGCTCTTTTACCGAACTATTCTCGGTGATCATTCCAAGCTTTAGGATATTATCTTTCATATCCATCTCTACTCTCAATGTTCCCAGCTCAGGGGGTTTTAATTGAAGCCTTATGACTCTTTCACCCCTGAGAATAGACCTTGAGATCTGCTTTCCTACCTGATCAATCAAATACCCTGGTAAAAAGCTCCTAACAGACTCTGCATTCTGTTTACCTGTATTGATCGATTCTGAAAAGGTAGAACCGGAAATATTTTGGGGAATATCCATCATTCTTGTTTCTGATTTGACCACATTTCCCTCTTCTATAATTTGCCTATTAAATCCCGCCCCGGCATCGCCTTGCTCTGTGGGTCTCAGGCGGAGCGGGCGAACTTTATCGGTATCCAGATCGGAAAATAATTTGGCATCTTTAGAAGAAAAAGAAGATTCTACCTTTTGCTGCCCATTTTTAGCACTTATGCCGCCTTTCTCTTTTGAAGGAGACAACAGGCTCTCTTTTTCAAGTCTTTTAGCTTTCTTGTCTATCTTTTCTTTGGAATGTAAATCAGTTAATCCAGGCTTAGAAAGGGAAAATAAAGGAGATTGGGGTCCATTTTTTTCATTTGCGATAACTACCTTTTCCAGTATCTGGTCAATGGTAGCTTTCACATCGGTTGGCAACTGATTTTGTTTAGCTAACCTTATTGTAATCTGTTTTTCGCCCTTTTCCTTATCAGGTATCAGGATTCCTAACCCTTCTAGTTTCTTTGAGATCTGGTGGCCCAAATTATGAACAGTTTTGACTTGATTTTCTGGAGCTAAATCTTTAACCCTTACCGAACCTAAGACATGCTCCACTTCTTTTGGTGTCAGGCCCAGATCTCTTAATGCTGATTCAATATAGGGAATAGCTGCGGGCTCCAATTTTAGAGACCGATTTGATGCACCCGCTCGGCCCACCACTTCCTCTATTGCCTTAACAAATTGATCCAGTTTGACCTTGTTTTGCAGAGGCATCCCTTTATGGCTGATTCTCTTTACATTTATGACAAATCTATTCAGATCCAGCCCCCCGCCTTTAACCCTTGCCGAGGCTAAGACATGCTCCACTTCTTTTGGTGTCAGGCCCAGATCTCTTAATGCTGATTCAATATAGGGAATAGCTGCGGGCTCTAAGGTGACAGGTTGATATATCTTTTTTTTGGGCGGGGCAAGCTCAGTTATTTTATTGAAAAATTGGGAAAGATTAATCTCTCCATGTGGATTATTCTGTAACAGTTCCTTTAAAAGATTTTCCGCATTCTCTTGAGAGAAACCGCATTGGCAAAGAAGCCTTTTTAATAAAGGGAGATCATTACTATTTAAGGAGATTTTATTTAATGATTTTCCCTTTCCTAAAAGAGCTTTTCGAAGGGATTCAAGATATGAGTAGGTTCCTTTTTTAACGGTTGATCCGACTTTAAGAGGTTTGGAAGGCATATGAAAAGCTTTTTTTTGAGCAGGGTTCATTGATTTCAGGATAGTGGAAAAAAGATCCCCATTGCCTTTTCCTGATTTTAAGGTCTTACCTTCACTGCCTGTTTTGAAATGTATAGGTAAGGAACTACTATTTGCTATCATTGTACTCATGATTTTTTTTCATCAATCCATGCTTTTTGAGTATTTGTCTACATTACTTAGCAATGAGCATACCAACATCAAACAATATATAATTACTGAATCAATACAATAGTTTATAGAATGGTATAGAGAAAATCTAGGGGGAGTGAATATTCAAAATGAAATAATTTGCCTAGGGGGAAAGGTAGAAAAAGGAAAATATTTCCATCTCTTATTAAAAATAGACATAGACTTTAGTAGACTTCAGAATACAACTTGTCAGTTGCACAAAAGAAAGAAGAACCTTAAGTTTAAGGCAAATTATGATCCTCATATAATGTATATCAGATCATACAAAATATCCTTTCATTTCTTCCATATGTCGTCTTACCTGTTCTTTAATTTCAGCAATCATCGTATAATTTATTCTCAAGAGACGGGTAGACTCTGTATCTTCCAGATCTATTTTTACTTGGATACTTGATTTTGTTTCAGGGGCCTTTCTTTCCGGAGACGCTGTTTGCCTAAATATCTTTCATATCAGCTACACTGATACGCTGTCCTGATTCAATTTTCTCAAGTTTCTTGAATACCATTTCTCTGTCAAATGGCTGCGCTGCCACTTTCAACCTCCTCGCATTCACCAAGATTAACCATTATCTTTTGCATCTTCTTTCTGCTCACAAGCTCGTCATCAACAACAAGGATTTTCATTTTATTTCCTCTTAGATTTTAAACTTGAGATAATCCTATCAACTCTTTTTGTCAATTGCCTGCCCTGCTTGCCCTTTGAAATGCAGCATCCGATTTCATCAGGGTCACTGATCATTTTTCATTTGTCAACATCACCATTCAACTATCCAACTATTCAGTCCACCAATTGATAAGATATTGATTTCAAATCTCCTTCCCATTCTTTCTAATCTTCAATACATACTTCAATGGTAAAATCACCATTATCGGTACTAAAGGG
>JGI10211J34971_10004224_pt1 | contig 11424 bp, 5 predicted proteins | sample Etolagsediment_FD_34971 | JGI IMG/M metagenome (IMG submission 34971)
AAAATATTTTCCTCCTGGCTGTGTCCTGCGCAGCGCGGAGGGCCCAGTCTTTACAGCGACTTTTTAAATCCGCAGACCATTCATCCCAATTATCAGTTTTACCGATTCGTCACTCTCGGTATTTTTGGACCATGGGCCGCAATGCAAAAATCCATACCTTGCAGATTGCCGACGACCACCAGGTAACGGTTACCCTCAAATCCAATGCTCTGAACTTGTTTGAACAAGCTCAGGAAAATCTGTGGACCTACGATCTCTCCGGCCGCCTGATGGGCATGTATGTGGACGGTGAAAATTATCGGCGCAGTCTGGACGACCGCTTTTATCACAAGTACCGAATCACCCATACTGACGAAGTATTTCGTCAGGTGGATGAGGTGGATCACCAAACTGCAGACCCGCTGATCAACCGGGGAATCCAGCTACTTAAACAGGTTGAACAGTCCCTGCCCGACGACTTTAAATCCATGGCCAGTCTCATTTGTGCCCAGTGCCCGGCTGCCCTAAAAAAAGACGGTGAAGTGTTCCGTCAAATTTACCAGCCCATCACCATTTTACCTCCGGATCAATATCTGGCCTTGGTGGTACAGTTGACCATCGGCTGCAACTACAATCGCTGTATATTCTGCAATTTCTATCGGGACCGGAAATTTCGCATTCGCAGCACAGAAGATTTCAGACAGCATCTGATCTCCGTTAAGAGTTTTATGGGTGCTGGTCTTTCCACCCGTCGCTCGATCTTCCTCGCCGATGCCAATGCCCTGGTCATCCCCCAGGACCGCCTGTTGATCCAACTGGCTCAGGTGCGCGAGTTTTTCCCGGAGCTTGAACAACTGTATTCATTCATCGATGTGTTTACCGGTATTCGCAAGGACCGACAGGATTTTGCCCAACTGCGGGAGATGGGGATTCGGCGCGTTTATCTGGGAGTTGAATCGGGAGATGCGGAACTACTGGAGTTGCTCAACAAGCCCCAGTTGACGGAGGATATTATCACATTGGCCCGGGAACTCAAAGAGGGAGGCATCCAGTTGGGCGTCATCCTCCTGGCGGGGGCGGGCGGCATCCGCTTCCACCGGCAGCATCTGGAGCAATCGCTCAAACTCATTGATACACTATCGCTGGGGCAGGGGGATATGGTCTACATTTCCGAGTTCTACGATACCAATCCGGAATATGAGGCAGTCCTGAAGCATCGCGGCATCCCCATTCCCTCCCGCCAGGAAACGCGGCGGTGCAGCAACGAGTTTGGCAGTCGTTTGAAGCCCCTGCGTCAAAAGGGGATCAAAATTGGGGTTTATGACATCCAGCAATTTGTTTATTAGACTGCATTGTTCACGAGACATTTATTACGATGATGGATCTGGTGAATAATACAGGTTAGAAAAATTTATGGACGACGGTGTCGTAATTTTATGTGTGTGTATGCGATGAATAATTATACAGCAGAGGGTCCGGAAATCGTATTGTAATCAATCCTAAATTCCAGAAGCAGAACCATGAACATTCGAACAGAAGTAAAATTGATCAAGGACGCGTTGATCGCTACGCGTCGAGATATCCATCAGCATCCGGAACTGGGTTTCCAGGAGACCCGTACCGCCGCATTGGTGGCCTCACGATTGAAAACCGCCGGACTGGATGTCCAGGAACAGGTGGGACGCACCGGTGTGGTGGGTCGTCTCATTGGTGCTAAGCCTGGACCCACGGTGGCTCTCCGCGCCGATATGGACGCTTTGCCCATGCAGGAAACAGGTGATCTGCCTTATAAATCCGTGCATGAGGNCGTTATGCACGCCTGTGGACACGACGGCCATACGGCCATGCTCATCTCAACGGCCGAGATACTGGCCGCCAGGCGGGACCAGATCCGTGGCGAAGTGCGCTTCATTTTTCAGCCGGCAGAAGAGGGCGAAGGCGGCGCGCGCTATATGATTGATGATGGTGCTTTGGACGGTGTTGACGAGATATACGGCCTGCATCTCTGGAACTATCAATCATTTGGTACGGTGGGTGTTGCATCGGGACCGGTGCTGGCCTCGGCGGATATTTTTCGCATTGTCATCAAGGGGCAGGGTGGCCACGGGGCCGCTCCGCAGGGGACGGTGGACACCATCGTGGTGGCCTCCCAACTGATCAATGCCCTGCAGACGATCGTGAGCCGCAACACCAATCCCTTGGACAGCACGGTGGTGACAGTGGGCCGGATCGAAGGGGGATCCAATTTTAACATCATCGCCGCCGAAACCGTGTTATCCGGCACGACGCGGGCCTACACTCCTGAGAACCGCCGCATGGTGAAGGAGCGGATGCAGCAGATTATCGCTGGAGTGGCTGCGGCCAACGGTGCTGAAATCGACCTGGAATACGACGACGGTTATCCACCCACAATCAATAATGAAACCACCGTAGAGCACGCCCGTCAGGCGGCGTTGAAAATCGCCGGGGAGGGTGTGGGGGCACCCTTCATGACCATGGGCGGTGAAGATTTCAGTTATTATGCCCAGCAGGTCCCGGGCTGTTTTATCTTTGTAGGCTCGGAGCCGCGGGATGCCGTTACCGGCAGTGTTCCCCATCACTGCCCCTATTTCAATATCGAAGAAGACGCCCTGCTGGTGGGTGTGTCGGTCTTTGTGCAGTTAATTGAGGATCGGCTGATTAAGACTTAGATTGCTTGACTTGAGTCAAGTGAATATAGCGTTAATAAACAATGGCATGCGGACTTGACTCAAGTGGGGAAATATAATTTTAACCATTAGCCATTTTTATTACGGTGGTCATTTCTTACCTATCAAAGATATCAATATAATCTATCCAAATACAGATATCCTATATCGTAATATTTGGGATTTTACCTTACATATATACGCGGTGACGATATAAATTTACATATACGACAATTCCTCCGTTCACACAGTATACCAATTCACGTCGAACAGCTCCTATTTTATATAATCTAAATTTTCTTCAAAAAAGGAGATAGCATGATGTTTTGGATTATTCTTCTTAATATCATTTTCTCATTGTTTCTATTTGCTTCAAATCATACACCATATGAATCAAGCGAAAGTCAGGATACTTCCTCATTTCGACAAGAATACTCATTGGATTTTGATGGAATTGATGATTATGTCATGATTCCGGATAATGATATTCTGGATCTCAATCTTACAGACTTAACTGTAGAGGCTTGGATATTCCCTCGTTGTGAAAGTTCTGATTTGCTACACAGCTTCATTCGGAAGATGGATGGTAATAGGAATGGATATAATGTATCAACATCCCAATTCTAAAAATGCGGAGGTTCAATGCTTGTACAAGATTTCAAAAGACATCAGTGCAAAATAACTTCAATTTGTACTGTATTTTTGGTGATATCCTCCTTGCTCTTATCTCAGGATCGTCTTTCAGTTGTTCAGGGGAATGCCTATCTTGAAGATGCTGTTGATCACAGCGGTATACTGATATTATTCACCGCACTTTCTCCTTCAGGACAAACAAATAGTACATACTCAACTGAAAGCGGATATTACAGTATTGGATTAAACGAAGGTGTATATAGTGTGGAGTATTCAAAAGACGGGTATGTCCCATATATTCCTCAAGAAGAATTCTTGTTTACCGAAGAAGGATATACGATGCCTGATGTAACACTTGATGGTTCTCCAAACGGAATATCCGGTGATATACAAGGGGAACTCAATGCGGGAACAACATATCATGTAATCGGAAATTTAAATATTTTAGCAGATACTCAATTGATAATCCATCCTGGTGTGACGTTAATTTTTGACACCTATTGTGGAATATACGTGTGGGGAGACATAATTGCCATTGGGACTGAAAATGATTCAATATTTATTACATCCGGTCAAGAAGTACAAGGTAAGAATGATTGGATGGGGATAACTATTTATAACAATAGTCAGGAAAATTCTGTTTTAAGCTATTGTAACATCTCATATGGAGCAGCTAGTGTTTCCGGTGATGGGCGAGGATTAATTCATCTTATTAACACTGCTAATTCTAATGTATCAATAAATAATTGCGATCTTCATCATACACGTTACCATGGTATTTTCTGTGAGAATTCCAATCCTGAAATTGGAAACAACAAGATTCATCATGCCAATAGGAAAGGGATTTCCTGTCGAGATTCTTCACCTTATATAAATAATAATATGATTTACTTAAATGGTTACGATGGGATATATACTTCATCCAATTCTAATCCAACAATTACCAATAATGATATCTATGAAAACACATTAATGGGAATATATCTGTCAAGTCAGTTCCATGGTATTATTGAAAACAATGTAATATATGGAAACAAACAGGGAGTCAAAATTGAGAATAATAACTATAATCCGGACCATATCGCCTCTATATATAATAATATAATTTATGACAATGCCGAGAATGGCATTACATCAATTTCTTCTAACTCGGTTATTGCACACAACGTGATCAGTTCGAACGGTCAAGATGGGATTAATCATATGGGTGCTGAATCTGTATCTATTATTATAAGAAATAATATATTATATAGTAATATAAGGCATGGTATAAATATACATGATTTCACAGGTGTTGAAATTTATTCTAATATCATTTCTGATAATCATAATTCCGGGATATATTTTGTTCTATTTGTGGACTATTGTGGATACAATAATGTTTGGAACAATGATACCGATTATCTTGGAGAGCTACAAAATCTCCCTACGGGTATTGGAGATATTGTAACAACAAATGCAAATGGTTTTCCTTCTGATTCCTATTACAATATTTCTTCAGATCCATTATTTCTTGATGAATCAACTTTTGATTTTAATCTTACTGAAAATAGTCCCTGTATTGATGCCGGTAATCCATCAAGTCCATATGACATAGATGGTACAATAGCGGATATTGGAGCCTTTCCATTTTTACAGACGAATATTCCTTTACCCCAAGTTGAGATCTCTGCATCCAGTATATCAGGAGATTCTCCACTTTTTATCCAATTTTCCGTTGAAAATACTGGTGGCCCAATAACATCATATATGTGGGACTTTGGTGATGGTAGTACATCATCTCACCCCAATCCAGTTCATACTTATCTTACTTCTGAAATAGAATACTTTACTGTAACCTTGGCTGTCGAGGGGCCTGCCGGAACCGATTTCACTCAATTAGATGAATCCATTGAAGTGTTTCCATATTCACCACCTCCCTATGCCGAATTCAGTGCAGAACCAAGAGTCACTTATGGAACGGTTCAATTCTCCAACCATTCACTGGGTGATATCGAATTTATCCATTGGGATTTCGATCTGGATAATGTGATAGATTCAGAGATTGCTGATCCCATATATGAATACCCCGCACCTGGATCATATTCAGTTTCCTTGACTGTGGGTGGGCCTGAGGGAACAGATACGGAAATAAAAAACGATTTTATAACGGTTCTTCAGTCAGAAGTTGTGACATCTAGTTTCTCATTTTCTTCAGAATCATATACTGCACCCTCCACCATACATTTTTTCAACAACTCTACCGGAACAATACAGGATGTAGAATGGGATTTTGGAGATGGTGAATCATCTACGTTAATGAATCCCACACACGTCTATCTTGCTGCCGAGGACTACATTGTCACCTTATCAATCACGGGTATTGATAACAACGATTCTTCAACTGAAGTGATCCATATATGGTCTCCAGAACCAATAATTCAGAGCATAGCAGATGTACCAAATGATCAGGGGGGACAACTATTCATTACTTTTTCTCGGAGTGGGTATGATACTGATCAGATCAACAGATCCGAAATGTATACAGTTGAATTTGAAAATCAGGAAAATTGGGTAGCGTCCTTTTCTGCAACTGCCTATGGTGAGAATGAATATACATTTTTAATTCCTTCAATTCAGGATTCTTCTCAAGTTGGAGAGGCCGTATATAATTATAGAATTGTTGCTTCAATGGATGAAGGTATCTGGGTAAGTGAAGTAGAATCCGGGTATTCAGTTGATAATCTGGCACCGCTGGTTCCCCAAGCGTTTCAGGCAAGTTATAATACTGGAGAGATGTTATTAACCTGGCAACAAAACGATGATGATGACTTCAGCAATTATATTGTCTACGAAGGGAATGACATCTTGGCAGAGTTGTTAATTAACTCCTATACCGATGACAATCCTTCATTCGGTCAAGCTTGTGAATACAGTGTACGAGCAGAAGATCTTCATGGAAACATCAGCCAATCCTCTGATATTGTACAAATTCCTTTTGGGATACAAGGGGATGTTAATCTGAACGGAGATGTGAATATCTCCGATATTGTCTTTACGATAAGTTATATATTAGATCCATTTGATGTTCTTGATCTTCAGTATTGGTCAATGGATTTTAATAGTAGCCAAAGTATCAATGTGTCGGATGTGATTCTAATAATTCAGGTTGCTCTTGAGGAGTAGTTGGAAATTTCGAGTGTTAGTTGATCCGACATTTGTGAGTCAGATGACAATGGTGTCAGGTCATTAAAATTTAAGGTTTGGGGATTCCAATAATTGGCAATGTCTATTGGATTAAGTATTTTCCGGCATTTTGATCAATATCCCGCCAATACGCAGCCCCCTACCCTGACGGTTCTCATAGCTCCCGGCAGACCTATGGCAGCCCCAGGATTACGGATGATCTGAATAAGACTGGAATTAAATGTAGTCGTAATCGAGTTGCCCGAATAATGAAAAGAATGGCATAAAGGCCAAAATTGTTCGGAAATTCAAAGTGACCACACGGTCAGATCATNACTTCCCGATATCAGCAAACTTGCTTGATGGTCAATTTTCTGAATATGGTCTTAATGAAGTCTGGGTGTTCGACATCACCTATATCAGGACCAGGGAGGGTTGGCTCTACCTGAATATCATTATGGACCTGTACAGCCGTAAAACTATAGGCTGGTCCATGAGTAATCGACTGACAGCGGCATTAACGGTCATACGGCATTAAAAATGGCATGTCGGAACAGTCCTCCCGCAGAGTATACTATTTTCCATTCAGATAGAGGAATCCAGTATGCCTGCAAACAATTTCGTAATGCATTAAAGTATTCTGGATTGAAAAGGCAGGCCATGAGTGGAAAAGGCAATTGCTATGATAATGGTGTCGCAGAAAGTTTTTTCCATACTCTAAAAACTGAGTTGGTATATCATGAGAATTATAAAACCAGATTTGCTGCCAGAAGAAGTATCTTTGAATATATTGAGGTATTTTACAACAGGGTGAGAAAGCACTCCGCTCTTGGATATTTCTCGCCAGAAGAGTTCATAATGTTAATTTTCAAAAACAAAGCAATATGACCTATCAAGGTGTCTAAAAAACTGTGGCAAGATCAGATTCTTTTTACACAATTTATTAAACATCACCCGTCTGGAAGGAGTATTGTAGATGGCGAATTCAATATGTGTCCTGATGTGTGCAGATACTATATTGTATAATTAGCTAAATCAGTGAATTATTGATATTATCCAAGGATAATAATGTGCAATACTATGGAATAAGTTTGGGATAGTGAATTATTGCTTGTAACATAAATCTATACGATATGAATTTATCTAAGTTATTTTACCCAGCAACAGGGCGCATATCTCCAATCCCTGCTGTGGTGAAGGTGAAGAGAGGTAATAATTTCCCTTACTATGCCTGAGCCTCTCAAAGTATTCAGAGAATCATGATCGTGAGGAATTAATCTGTCCCTGGCTGCCTTTTGAATTCAGATAGAATTATAGAGGCAAGTACCTGAACAGAGCAGATGTTGAATCTGGGAATACTGAATTACTATTCAAGGAGATGTTACATAATCCCATTTCGCTGATTCTATCCTCATAAATCCGTTCGCTTCCGGCTTATTTCAGGGCATCAAGCTGCAGATCCAGATTCTGATCTTTGGTGGATAGCCACGCACAACCAATTTTCATAATTCTTCCATGTTCTCTATGGATCTTATCCCGATAAACGGAGGTTTTTGAAACATAGTTTTGTAGACGAGTTATGAGACGGAGATATGTAGATTTGAGATGGAAATTTGAGGTAATTCCCGGGAGTTTCGGGAACGGTGGCAATTTAGTAATGTCTCGTACAAAATGTTCAACTACCTAAATTCTCATTAAACAACAATAAACTATAACAGCCTGCAGCGAACGGCGCCTATGTACCGCCGATGATGCTGGGTGTTAGCCCTCCAAAAAAATGGCCTATAACGAGGCATAGCAGCCTGATGCGAGCAGGAGCAGTATAACCAACGACAAAGAATAAGACCACTGGAATATCCATGACAACACCCGAAAGCAAAATCGAACAGTCTCTGATTACCAAACTCGGTGACCTCAAATACGTCTATCGCAGTGACATCAGCGACCGTGCTGCTCTCGAAGGCAACTTCCGCAATCACTTCGAATCTCTCAACCGCGTCAAGCTCACCGACAGCGAATTCAAGCGGCTCATCGACGAGATCATAACCCCCGATGTCTACACTGCCGCAACCCTGCTCCGCGAAATAAACAGCTTCACCCGCGACGACGGTACCCCCCTCAACTATACCCTTGTCAACATTAGGGACTGGTGCAAAAACAGCTTCGAAGTCGTCAACCAGCTCCGCATCAATACCGACAACAGCTTCCAACGTTACGACGTGATGGTTCTCATCAATGGCATCCCCGCCGTTCAGATCGAACTCAAGTCGCTCGGAATCAGCCCCCGCCGGGCAATGCAGCAAATAGTCGACTACAAAAAGGACCCGGGCAACGGCTATACCAAGACCCTGTTCTGTTTCGTCCAGCTCTTCATCGTTTCAAATCGTACCGAGACCTACTACTTCGCCAATAATAACGACCGCCACTTCGCCTTCGACGCCAACGAAAACTTCCTGCCTATCTATCAGCACGCCGCCGAAGACAACACCAAGATCACTCACCTCGACGACTTCGCCGAGTCCTTCCTGCACAAGTGTACTCTTGGCACAACCATTAGTCGCTACATGGTATTGGTAGCCAGCGAGCAGAAGATGCTCATGATGCGCCCTTACCAGATTTACGCCGTAAAGGCCATCGACCAGTGCATCCGCGAAAACCGCGGCAACGGCTACATCTGGCATACTACCGGCTCGGGCAAGACCCTCACTTCTTTCAAGGCCTCTACGCTCCTCAAACTCAACCCAGACATTCACAAGTGCCTCTTCGTCGTCGACCGCAAAGATCTTGACCGCCAGACCCGCGAAGAGTTCAACCGCTTCCAGGAGGGCTGCGTCGAGGAAAACACCAACACCACCGCCCTCGTCCGCCGCCTGATCTCTGACGACTACGCCGACAAGGTCATTGTCACCACCATCCAGAAGCTTGGATTGGCCCTCGACGAAACCAGCAGATACAACAAGCCCGGCAAGAAGAACGGCAAGGCCACCTTTAAACAGCGCCTCGAACCGCTCGGTGACAAGCGCATGGTTTTCATTTTCGACGAGTGTCATCGCTCCCAGTTCGGACAGACCCACCAGACCATCAGGAACTTCTTCCCCAAGGCTCAGTTTTTCGGCTTCACCGGTACACCGATTTTCCCCGAAAACGCCACCACCCGGCAGATCGCAGGCAACGTACAGACGCTCCGTACTACCCTGGACCTTTTCCCAAGCGAACTCCACACCTACACCATCACCCACGCCATCGAAGATAAAAACGTCCTTCGCTTCCATGTGGACTACTTCAAGCCCGACGGTGAAAACCCAACCAGGCCCAGTGAGCCAATCTCCAAGCGCGCCATCATCAACGCCATCCTTGACAAGCACGATGCCGCCACCGGCAAGCGTCGCTTCAATGCGCTCTTTGCCACGGCTTCGATCAACGACGCCATCGAGTACCACGAACTCTTCGCGAAGGTCCAGGACGAGCGCCAGGCCGACGATCCCGACTTCATCCCCCTCAAGGTCGCCGCCGTCTTCTCACCGCCCGCCGAGGGCAACCCCGACGTCAAGCAGCTCCAGGAAGACCTGCCTCAGGAACTCGAAGACAACCAACAGGAACCGGAGAGGAAAAAGGAAGCCCTCAGGGCCATCATCGTCGGCTATAACGCCCGCTACGGTACGAATCACTCCATCGGTGAGTTCGACGCCTACTACCAGGATGTCCAGAAACGGATCAAGGACCAGCAATACCCCAACCGCGATCTCCCCCAAAAAGGAGCGGAGAAGATCGATATCACAATTGTTGTCGACATGCTCCTGACCGGCTTCGATGCCAAATACCTCAACACTCTCTATGTTGATAAGAACCTCAGGCACCACGGCCTCATCCAGGCCTTCTCGCGCACCAACCGCGTGCTCAACGCCGCCAAGCCCTACGGCCATATCCTCGACTTCCGCGGCCAGCAGGACAGAGTCGATAATGCAGTCTCCATGTTTTCCGGCGTAAGAGCGGAACAAGCAAAAGAAATCTGGCTCGTCGATCAAGCTCCCGTTGTGGTCGAACAGCTTAAGACCGCCAAGAAGGAACTGGATGACTTTATGCAATCCCAGGGTCTCGACCCGCGCCCCGAAGCGGTCCTGAACCTCATGGGCGACGCCGCTCGTGTCGCCTTCGTCCAGCACTTCAAGGAGGTCCAGCGCCTCTCCACTCAGCTCGACCAGTACACCGACCTCACCGACGACCAGCGCCACGAGATTGAGCAGACACTTCCCAAAGACGACGCGCGCGCTTTCCGTGGCGTCTACCTCGAAACCGCCAAGCGCCTCAAAGCCAAACAGGTCAAGACCGGCGGAATCCCTGGATTTGCTGATAGAGTTTCTGAATCAGAGGATGATGATTACGGCAGCGACGCAATCGATCAGCTTGACTTCGAGTTCGTCCTTTTCGCCTCGGCCGATATCGACTACGACTACATCATGAACCTCATCTCCCGCTTCAGCAGGGAGACGACCACCCAGCAGGAAATGAGCCGCGATCAGCTCATACGTCTGATCCGCTCCGACGCCAAGTTCATGGATGAACTCGACGAGATCACCGAATACGTTCGAACGCTCGAAACCGGGAAACCCCTCACGGAGGAAGAGGTCCGCTCCGGCTACCAGTGCTTCAAGGACGAGCGCCACGCCGCCGAACTCGCCGCCATCGCCGGCAGGCACGGCCTGACCAACGACGCGCTGCAAGACTTTGTGGATGGCATCCTCGACCGCATGATCTTCGACGGCGAACAGCTCACCGACCTGATGGAGCCGCTCGACCTGGGCTGGCGCCAGCGCCGTGAAAAGGAACTGGCGCTGATGAACGACCTCGTCCCGCTCCTGAAAAAACGCGCCGCCGGCCGAATCATTTCCGGACTGAACGCTTATGAGCAATAATCCATGAGGAGGCTTTCGATGGAAAGCAATCAGATTCAAGCAATGAC
>JGI10211J34971_10004226_pt1 | contig 11418 bp, 15 predicted proteins | sample Etolagsediment_FD_34971 | JGI IMG/M metagenome (IMG submission 34971)
GGCTGCCTTGCTGGATGGTTACCGGCTCACCGGTCGACGGGTCGGTGGCGTCCGCTTTCCCCCACCATCCCTTTGCATGCAGTATCGGGGTCAGTTCTTTTTTGAACCAGCGGGCTGTTTTTCCCTCGGAAAGGGCTTTTGCCAGCGCCTGACGGATATCTTCCAGGATATCGAGGCGGGTGACCTTGGCCACGGTAAACGCCTCGGCGTGCGCCTCCTGCCACATCTCCTCCCAGTCCCAGGTGATGCGGTAACCCTTGGCCTTCAGATACGCAATGGCGCGCGCCGGCGGCAGGCCGAAGCACACGGACAAGTCGTCACTGCTGAGCACTGAGCCTCCCCGCGATTTTCGCCACAAAGAGAATGCGTGCCAGGCGCTCCTGCAACCGATCGGCATCCATGCGCGGATAGATCTCCGCCAACATTCCCATCAGGGTATGCGGCGACTGGCCTTTTTCCACGGCGTCAAACAGCGGGGCCAACACCGGTGCAAGTACCTTGTCCAGATGGCCGGTATTTATCAACGCGTCCAGTGCGCTGTCCAGCTCTTCCTCAGGCAAGCCGGCCTCATCGGCCTGGGACTCGGCAAAGGCGGCATTGGTCAGTGGGGTCATGACCGCCGACTCACGCAGGTCGCCGGGCTGCAGGTTGTATTCACGCAGAAAATACTGGGGCGTGAAGATGGCGCCCGCCTGCGACAGGCTCAGATCACGTTTGGCCTGCGTCTCATCCACCGCGTCCTGCTCCCACAGTTCCCATTGCGGCATCGGCACGTCGCCGAAGTTCAGCTCGACCATATAGCGCAGCACCTGGTTGATGGCGCTCATGACCAGCTTGGCATCGCCGTCACGGATATCGGCGGTGACCTCAAGCCCGGCGACAGCGCTGGCCTTGTTGGCTGACGCTTCGGTAGTCTGGTTCTGCCCCAGCAGGGCGATGGTGATCTCCGAGCGCGCCAACTCAATCAGGTGACGATAGATATCACTGGATGCGCCTTTGCCGGCGGACTCAATAATTTCGACCGACGCATCATCCGGGATGACCGCCACGGCGTCTTCCACCATCTGGTCGAGCGAATCCAGCAACAGGTCGATTTCCGCATCAGCCGTCCCCCGGGGATGCTTACCGACCAGCCAGGGACTGCCGTACTTCTCGGTAAAGCTCATCCAGAACCGCCAGCCGCCTTTCTTGAAGGCCACCGGCCAGAAACACATCGACAGGTCGGGAAAACCGTACGGGTTGTCGAAGGTCGCATCTTGCGTGGCCACAACGAACTTGCGCGGCGGCAGCAATTCGCCGGCAAGGCCAGAATGCCGGGCCCGAAAGCGCAGCTGATTGCCGTCGTCAAAGCAGAACCACTCGGGAGGCTTGCCGACCACATCGGTGACCACCAGGCGACCGTCACGCTGCGCCCAGGTCAGCTCAGCAGGCTGGTAGCCAAAGAAGGCCGCATCCAGCAGCTCGCCGATGATGCGGTCGACATCCCAACCTTCCATCACGCTGGTGAGGAAGTCCACCACGGACTTGTTGGCATTGCGGGGCGTCATGCCGCGCTCAAGTGCCTTGACCGCCGATTTGCGGCGACGAATGCTGCTACCAACCAGCGGTTCGGCGCGCAGCTCGCGATAGACGCTGATATCGCGGCCCAGGGACTTGAGGATCACGTCCGGGTTGGGCAGCCACTGGGTAAAACCGAGGATGCCAGCCGGGCTGCGTTCGCGAGTGGCGATGGAGCGCATCAGGGGGCGCTTGCGGTCGGCGAAAGCGACAAACTCGGTCGGTGTTACATACAGTCCGCGTGCCATTAAAATCCCTCCAGTAGTCGTTTGGCCTGTCGGCGTCTGCGAGACTTCGCAGTGACTGGCCCCTTGTTGATCTCGCGGCTGGCAAAATAGGCCAGCGCCAGCGCGATCGCCGCATCGCCGTGACGTTTGCCTCCATCCGACTTGGATTTTGAGCGCTGTTCAGGAACGCGAGGGACGCCATTGATAATCTGGACGGCACGAAGATCATCGAGCGTGTCCTCATCTTTCGGCAGTCCCTCCAGGTTACCGTCCTCGAAGGCTGCTTTAACCGGCGGCATATGTTCCCGGTACCAGCCCTCGGTGGGCATAACCTGCTTGACCCGGCTCGAGCCATAGCGTTGCATGGCATATTCCGCAAGATAAGCGCCATTGCCCCGTGCATCGAATGCCGCCCCCAGCAACCCGGGCAGGCCATCCATCAGATACCAGGTGATCTGCTCTTGTTGCTTGAATGGCACGTTACGCAGCTCCAGTACGAACGGCACGCGGCGCACCAGGTTCTTTTGCTGCAGTAGCGGGTAATCCACTGACAGGTCACCGCTACGACCAAAATCCCGTCCCAGGAAAGAACGGGCATCAGCGGGTAACGCCGCCAGCAGTGGTTTCAGGTTCTCTTCCAGCCAGTCTTGCGTCTCGGTGAAGCGCACCTCGTCCGACTTCAGCTCATAGCCCTCCGGGCAGGTCAGACGCAGCACCGGTGTATCTGCAGACATACGGGATTCAATCAGTGCTCGAGACAACCAGGCGCCGCCGCCATTGGCTGGAATACAGTCAAGCTCTTCGGATGCGCCGGCACCATAGAATTTGTACACCGACGCCATCCACGCCTGTTCGGCCTCCTCCGACCACGTTTTACCGGTACGTAAGCAAACGCGTCGGAACAGACCTTCGGATACGGCGTCCTTGAATGTAATGCGTTGAACGCTGCCTCCCTGACGGCCTGCCCGGATATCACCGATCAGCGTGTTGAACGGGTTATCATCCCCGTCATGGGTGGAGATGACGCGTACCTTGCCGCCCCAGATAAGCATCGCCAGCGCCGCTTTCAGCAGCTCGTCCAGCTGTTCGTGGAACGCGGCCTCATCGATAACGATGATGCCCTGACGACCACGCAGGTTAGAGGGGCGACTGGAAAGTGCGACGATACGAAACCCCGAATCCGGGAATTTGATGGTGTAGGTCTTGATGTGCTTGTCGTCTTCCTCTTCCTCCCAGAAGCCTTCTTCGATTTCGCTGGCGGCATAGTTGAACACCCGTGCCCACATGGCACAGGCCTGGATATACTCGACGGTCATGTCCTGGTTGTAGGCGATGTAGTAAACGTTCATGCCTCCCGCCGACGTTGACGAAGCAGCAGTCAGCACGTTGTCGGAAGCCTCAGCCCAGGTAATGCCGGTTCGCCGGCTCTTCTCAATCACTTTGAGCGGTGAGCTGTCAGCCACCCAACGCTGTTGGTAGGGCATCAGCGCCACAGGGACATCAAGGCTTGAGGTATCGGGTAATACAGGGGCCAGCAGGTTCATGTGGCAATCCCCAGAATTTCACGGCGCAAGGCGGTGACGGCTTCGGCAGACAGGCCACCTTTGCGGGCGATCTTCTCTGCAGCATTGGCCGCTTTCTCTGTTTTCTCACGCACTTCCGACTGGTAGCGTTTAAGGTTAACGGACGAGCGGGTCAGCGTGGCGATGCTTTTACCCACTTTGGCCAGCAGAGAGGCCCGTTCAGCCGGCTCCATTTCCTCGTCACTGGCTTCGCGCACGTCAATAAGCGCCGTCAGGATATCGGCCTGAATGGTGGCGATGATGGCCTCAGAGCGTTTGTCCTGATCATCTTCAGCTCCTTCGGTGATCACCCTGGCCATTTCGGTCGCTTCCCGGATAGCGGCGAAGCGGCGCTGGACCTTCTGCCCGTAGCGGGAGATCTGCGCCCGACCGATGCTGTAACCCTTGTCACGCAGCAGCGTCTCCAGCTCGCGATAGCCGCTGAAGTTGCGCTCGGCCAACGCCCGGTCAAGCCATTCACGCACTGGTTGGGGCAACACTTCGATATGACTGCGTGGCGCCATGATCACTCCCTCCAGTATTTGGCCGGCCGTGCGATGCCGGGCACGTCGTCCGTCACATATTCCACCAGGTTGACCCCCGCCGGCGTCAGTGTCGCTGTCCAGGAACGCGCCGGTGGCCGGGTGAGTTCAACCAGCGCCAGCCCGTCAAGGAACAGCAACTCCCTCTGCAATTCCAGATTGGTCAGATCGGGATAGAGCGAACTGCCCACATCCCAAAGCAGGCGGTCATTTGCCGGGTAAGGCCGCGCCTTGTTAATCACCTGCAACAGCACCCAGCGAAGCCCTTCACGTCTGGCCTGAGCCGTATCAATCATCATGTTATCCTCCCGTTACCTGCCGCAGTTGTATGTTTTCCAGCTTCTGGTAGATGGCGTCCAGGCGGGACTCGACCACCTGCTGGTAGTGAATGAACTCATCGCGCCGGACGTAGCGTTCCGGCACTTCCACCTTGAACTCCAGCACCTCCCGCTCAAGCCGTGCCCATTTGTCGGACGAGTCACGCATCAGGCGCTCGAGCGAATTGAACCGCTCGGCCTGGCGCTTTTCGGTCTCGTTGATAAACCACTTGGCCAGCCCGCCGATAAAGCCCAAAAAGCCCAGCAAATAGCCCACCAGCACCCAGAAATCCAGCTGTAACGTCATTGTTGTAGTCCTTCGATGTAATCCAGCAGGCCGTTCACTTGCTCGCGCCAGAGGCGGCACTGCCGGCCGTTGTCGGTGACGTTGGCGAGGATATCGCGCTGACTGATGTCGGACCGGCGTAACCGGGCGTCAGTGGCGCCAGTTGACCCGGGCGATTTGCCAGCACCGGTGGCAGTGGCGGGAGCGCCTGCACCTTCGGCGTCGGGCACGCCGAGGGCAGTGTTGTAGTGCTGCACGAAGCCACGAGTAAACACGCAGGACACAGGATGTAGCCTGCCTTTTTCATCCATCCATTGCCGGGTAACATCATCAATCTGCCTTTTAAGTTGGGTGTTTTCGGCATCAAGCCGTTCAATGCGCACCAGGTAGTTGCGCTCGCTCGCAAGAGAAGCGGCAAGCTGGCGTTCGAAACGTTGCTGTAATTCACGCAAGGTCTTCAGTTCACGTTCGGCGCGCTGCTTCTCCAGTCGACTGAAGCCTTCCTGCAACTGAGAGACGCGTTGCTCGCCGAGCTGCTTCGCCTGGGCGAAGCCGCGGGCGTGGCCGTGCCACCAGAGTGCGGACAGCAGCGTCAACAGCGCCAGTACCGCCAGCGCGCCCAGAATCTGCGTTTTAAACACAGTTGCTTCCTCCCCAGCTCAGATAACGCGGCGCCAGTTCACGCAGGATACGCGCCGGATAATGGCGGTTCTCACGCCAGGCCGCCGGACTCCGCCCGGCGTTGACCTGTTCGATATGTCCAAACCAACGGCGCCCCTCCAGCCCCCGGGATACCGCCAGGCGGCGGTCACGTTGCACCCAGCCGAGTCCGCCGTTGTAGGCCGACAACGTCATGGCCATGCGCTCGCAGCCGTTGACGGCATCCAGGCGTTGCCACAGCCAGCGGTCATAGTGCATCAGCGCGCGGATGCTCCAGTCGGGGTTGAACGGGGCCTTGGCAGCCAGTTCCGGCACCAGGTCAGCGAACCACCGGGTGGTGGCCGGCATAAACTGCCCGAGCCCCTCTGCACCTACCGGTGACACGGCGTCTGAACGCCAGTGGCTCTCCTGATGAATTTGGGCAGCGAAATCCGCGACCGGGGCGTTCAGGCCCCAAACCAAGCGGGCATTACGGATCACATCGCCTCGGTACTGCAGCGCGGCCTGCGGAGGCTGGGCTGCCTGTGCCTGAGAGAAGAATCCGCCGCACCAGAGCAACCAGGCAATCACCAGATTGGCCACAAGTTGCCACCAGAAACTGTATTTATCGTTGCGGGGCTCGCCGTGCTTAATGGCTGTTACGCCCAGACCGAAGGCGAACAGGATGATGAGAGTGACTTGAGGCCAGCTCATGGTCAGAGTCCCATCGCAACGGCCAGGCACACCGCCGATACCACGATGGCGCGGCGCAGCATGGCGATGGCAAAGACCATATGGCATCCGGTTTGCACCGGGTAGCGCCCGTCTTCCATCAGTGGCTGTTCATGGCGCAGGTACTGCCCTGGGCGAGCCTTGGGAAAAAGTGACCTGTCGAGCCAGTAGCCGGTAACCGCAGCCAGGGTGATCAGCGACAATTTGTAGACCACGACAGTCACTTGCTGCGGTGACACCAGCGCAATGACCAGGAACAAGATAATGGCCGTCAGCAGCCAGCCGCTAAGGCGTGGTTTTTTTGGGCGGGGTAATGTGCGTTTTTTGCGGGAATGCATGGTGAGGCCTCCATTTTTACGATGGAGCCAGCATGCCAGTATGGTGCGAAGAGCGCTTTTAAAGGGCTTTAAGAGATAGTGTGAAGATCAATGTGCAGGATGGTGACGAATTCATCGACTACGGGAGAATGGTAACCATGGGCTGGAAACAAAATGATGACGGTACCTGGTGCTTTACGCATCGCGAAGGTGAATCCTGGGAAGAGGCTTTCCAGCGGTGCATGAAAGGGGAGAACTACACCGCTGGCGAAGAAATCTGGCTCGCTTTACTGGTGATGGCAACGGACGTTATTGGTGATCAACTGAATCACGGAGGTACGCCAAAGCCTTTTGGTGCCAACTTTCGAGTAGCGAATTCGGGGAATGTTGAAGCTCAGCCTCAAAATACGCAATCAGCCCCTCGGTGGTGATGGGGATTTTACGTTCGACAAGCGCCTGGACTGCCTTCCCCAGGGTGCTTGGGAGTGCGAATTCAGCCGACTTTTCGATTGTTTCGCGCTCCTTGCGTTTAAGGTCGGCAACTCTTTCCTGAAGTGTTTTTTTAGCCATACAAATCCTTTTGTTGAAGTGAAGAAGTAACGAAGGAAAAGAGCGACCCACCCGGTGCGTGAACACCGGGCAGGCCGTCAACACACAGATTGCTCCTGTGAGTCAACCGAGGCTCTCCTGTCATCGACGACCGGAACAGCCTACCGTATTTTCACTAAATGAAAAAGGCTTACAGATAATGAAAGACCAGGCATTACCCATCGTTCCCTGGATCGGCGGCAAACGCCGTCTGGCCAAACATATCTTGCCACTTTTCCCGGCGCATACCTGCTACGTAGAGCCGTTCTGCGGTGCCGCTGCGCTGTATTTCCTGAAAGCGCCAAGCAAGACCGAGGTGATCAACGACATTAACGGGGAATTGGTCAACCTTTACCGCGTCGTCAAGCACCACCTGGAAGAATTTGTTCGGCAATTCAAATGGGCGCTGGTTAGTCGGCAGATATTCAAGTGGCTGCAGGATACCCCAGAGGAAACGCTTACTGATATTCAGCGGGCCGCGCGTTTTTACTACCTGCAAAAGCAGGCGTTCGGCGGCAAGGTGGCCGATCACACGTTTGGTACCTCCACCACCAGTGCGCCCCGGTTTAATTTGTTGCGCATCGAGGAAGAGCTGTCGATGGCCCACCTGCGTTTGTCGCGTACGGTGATTGAGCACATGGACTGGTCGACATGTATCGAACGCTACGACCGACCGCATACGCTGTTTTATTGCGATCCGCCGTACTGGGGCACTGAAGGTTATGGCGTGGAGTTTGGTCTGGATAATTATGATCGTATGGCGGCGCTGGCACGCAGTATCAAAGGGAAAATGATAATTTCGGTGAACGACATCCCCGAAATGAGGGCTGCATTCCGGGGAATGACTCGGATGTGTGTAGATATAAAGTACAATTTAACCGTTACGGGACAGGCAACACCGCGTAAGGAATTGGTGATTTGTAATTTTTGACGGTGCTAGAAATGGTGGTGGGATCGTGCCGAGATACTGGGTACTGATGAAGTGAAGTTCCGCTAGGTGATGAGATAAATCAATCCGTTTGTTCATCTTTCTTCCTTTTTCGGTATCCATTTAAATCAATGATTTTTGAACCATCATTTGGGGGATCAGTGGGGCCGCGAATTGGAGGTGGCCCCTGAGACATTTTGTCAGGATAACTACTGATTATAGGTGTCAGCCTCAGCCTGACGATATCAAACGGCTTTTCGGTCCTTAGCCGCCGCTCTCTTCAAGGTATAGCGTGCAATGTCACGCGCTTCCTCCGTACCTTCTCTATATTCTGCCAAAAGTTCGGCTTCGTCAGGGGTATTAACTGTGCCGTAGGGAGGGATATCGATTTTTTCCCTGCAACCAGTAAGCACATAAGTCACGTCGACCCCAACAGAGTCCAACAAGGGCAATTTATCAAGAGGAGTGTTCCCCTTCTCCATCCAGTTATAAATCGTTGCGCGCGAAATACCCGCAGCCTTGGATACGGCCAACGGGCCGACACGCTTTAGTTCTTCTATTAGGCGCTCACGCAGACCATCTAAAATATTGGACACGATGTTGACCTGTCTAAAAAAATGGACAATAATAATCACATATACCAGAACATAATCACACATCTAAGGAGCTAAAGATGACCCCAGAACAGGTCAAAAATCGCTTCCGTAGCCAGGGACGAACCGTTACGGATTGGGCTAACGAGCATGGCTACAGCCGTAACCTGGTGTATCAGGTACTAAACGGCCAGAGCAAAGCCAACTACGGAAAAGCCCATGAGATCGCCGTAAAACTCGGTCTCAAATCACAAGCCGCTGCATGATGCGTATTTGCAGTAAGTGTAACAGCATTTCATATACAGAAAAGGGGTAGATCATGAGTTCAAGCCCATCAACCAACACCTCTCAGACCATCCGTCGGGCCATTCTGATCATGAAAGCGCTCAAGGGGCATTCGCTGGATGGCGTTTCCAATAATGAGCTGGCCGTTGCCCTGCAGGAGTCGCCCGCCAATATCAGCCGAACGTTGAACACACTGGTAAATGAGGGCATGGTGCAACGCCTCCCGACCGGGCGTTACGCCCCCGGCATGCACCTTCTTTATATCGCCCAGTCTTTCTCCAACGAGATGGCATCTGGCCAGGCCCGTATCGCGGAACTCAACCAGCGCGTGATGGCCGGCAGCAACAACTAATGAGGTTCAGAAAATGGCAAGACCTAAAAACAACCTGCAGGTGATTGATTCCATCGAAGGCGCGTTGCCGCAGGGGCTAGAAGGCGATCTCAACGCAATTAACGAACACCGCCAGTTGATCATGACGCAGTTCGGGGAGGGGCTGCCTTATGACCGCAACCGCATTGTCCACGAAGCCAAGTTTTATATGGCGCAAAGCGCAGAAGCCATGCTGGAAGCAGGTAAGCGCATCGTTATTCTGAAAGAAAACGAACCCTATGGAGATTTCGAAACAATAGTACAAGACCATTTGGGCTTAGATGCTCGCATTGCGCGGAAAATGGCTCAAGCAGCAGTCAAATTTCTTTCACCGCAGTTGGAGGAAAAGCGGAAAACGTTTTCCGATCTGGGTCGTTCAAAATTATACGAGTTGATGCTTGAAGATAGCGAAGATCTCGCCGAACTGGCCGAGGGCGGCACCATTGCCGGCCTGACGCTGGATGATGTTGACCGCATGTCCGTACGCGAACTGCGCAAGGCCCTGCGCGAAAAACGCGACGAATATGACGTCAAATGCCGCGTGGTGGCGCAAAAAGATGCTGAACTCAATGAATTAAAAGAACAAAAATTCCGCCATATCCCCGCCGACGAGGAAATCAGCCAGCTGCGGACCTCCCTGCAGCTGATGGCTGACAGCCTGGTGCGCGAAACGATGGGGGCAATAACCTCCGGCTTTGAGCGTCTCGACCGCGATTACGACGAGCGTGGCGTCCCCCATGCCGGCTTCATGGCCGGTCTGCTGCTGGACTTCGAGCGCGAAATTAAATGCCTGCGCACCCGCTTTGACCTGCCGGAGACCCGCGAACCCGAGGTGCCGGAGTGGGTCAAGCCCTTCACCGACGACGCACAGCAGACTCTGCCTGTCGATGATGACGCAGACAACAAACAGTAACACCAGGGAGCCCGGGCATGAATTCTGTCCTTAACGAACGTCTGGTGGCCATTGGCAACGCGGTTCGCCATGCGCCGCACGGCCAGAAAGAGTCCATCTACCGCACTGCGTGTGAAGAGCTGCAGATTAGTCGCGCCACGCTGCTGCGCAAGCTCAATGAGACGACCTGGCGTGAACGCCGTAAACAGCGCAGCGACGCTGGCAGTACGTCATTGTCACGCGAAGAAGCACTGGTGATATCGGGGACGCTGATGGAATCCAGACGTAACAACAACAAGCAACTCTACAGTCTGGGGCGTGCGGTTAAGGCCCTGCGAGCGAACGGCATGATACAGGCCGGGCGCGTTGACGCCCAGACCGGTGAGTTTTACCCGTTGTCAGACGATGCTATTCGCCGGGCGCTGTACGCCTTTCGCCTGCACCCGGACCAGTTGCTGAAACCGACGCCAGCGCTGGAGCTCGCCAGCCTGCACCCCAACCATGTGTGGGAGCTGGACGCCTCCATCTGCGTCCTTTACTACCTGAAGAACCCCAACAAACATGGCCGCCAGGCGCGAGATACCGGCCTGCGCATTATGGAGCGGGACACGTTTTACAAGAACAAGCCTAAAAACCTGGAGCGTATCGTCAATGACCGCGTCTGGTCATTCGAGATTGCCGACCATACCACCCACTGGATTTACGCCGAGTACCGTTTTGGTGGTGAAAGTGCGCAGAACTTCCTGGAAGTGATGATCAACGCCATGCAAGACCGGCGCAGCGAGAACAACGGTGACGTACTCTGCGGCGTGCCTGAAATCCTGTTCACCGACCCCGGGTCGGCGCTGGGTGCGGCGCCCCTCCTGAACATGTGCCATGCGCTGGGTATCAAGTGTATCCAGCACAAAGCCCGCAACGCCCGCGCCACCGGTGCGGTCGAAAAGGCCCGCGATATCCTGGAACGAGATTTTGAAGCCGGCCTGAAGTTCGTCAGGGTGGATGATATCGACACCCTTAACGACCTGGTTCGCCAGTGGCGCATCGCCTTCAACGGCAAGGCGATACACAGCCGTTATGGCACCAACCGAACGGCGAAATGGCTGGAGATTGTCACCACCGGAAAACTGGTGCTGCCGCCGCCGGTTGACGTGTGTCGCGAGCTGGCGATTTCAGCGCCCGAGACGCGCACGGTCACCAACAAGCTGCGTATCAAGTTCCGCAGTCAGGAATTCAGCGTCAGTACGGTGCCCGGGGCCAATGTCGGCGACGAACTGCTGGTCGCGCGTAATCCCTGGCACGAGAACGAAGCGCGGGTCATCGTCACCGGCGAAGATGGATTTGAGACCTATTATCCGGTGATGGCAATAGAGAAAGACCAGTGGGGCTATGCGGTTGACGCGCCGGTTATCGGTGAGCGCTACCAGACACTGCCGCAGAGCGATGCCGAGGTTAACCGCCAGGAGGTCGAACAGGCCGTTTACGGCACACAGACGAAGGAAGAGACCGAACAGGCACGTAAAGCGCGCGAACTGCCGTTCGGTGGACGGTTCAATCCGTATATCGAACAGGAAAACCCGGCGTTG
>JGI10211J34971_10004227_pt1 | contig 11415 bp, 12 predicted proteins | sample Etolagsediment_FD_34971 | JGI IMG/M metagenome (IMG submission 34971)
TATGACGACAACAGATGATTGTGTCTTCCTTTAGTGTACATAAGCAACCTCCTTTTTATCTTTAAGTTGGCCACTTTTAACTGATGTGGATCAGCCACTTTATAACCATGTGGATGGTTAATTGTTATTGTAACAAATATTTAGCGTTTGTCAATCTAGGATCGTGTGTGTATGTTTTATTGTTACCAGCAGTGTACAGGCGTCTAACGCAGTTTAAACGGTAGACTAGAACGGGTTTTCAGTGTACAATATTTGTATGATGCTCCTATAGTTAAATGGCATAACACCTCCATGGTAAGGAGGCGTTCCAAGTTCGATTCTCGGTGGGAGCACCATCCAAATTCTAAAATCAGTCACATCTAAGACGGATGGCAATTTTGGTGAATTTGGTGATTTTGGTAAAACAAAAGTAATGCCCCTTTAGCTCATTAGGTAGAGCAACTGATTTGTAATCAGTAGGTGGCCTGTTCGAATCGGGCAAGGGGCACCACAACGTGGGGGATTAGCTCAGCTGGGAGAGCGCCTGATTTGCATTCAGGAGGTCAGCGGTTCGATCCCGCTATCCTCCACCAACAAGGTCCCTTCGTCTATCGGTTAGGACACGTGGTTTTCATCCTCGAAAGACGGGTTCGACTCCCGTAGGGACCGCCAACCGAATGCACCTGTAGCTCAACTGGATAGAGCGACTGACTTCGGATCAGTAGGTTCTGGGTTCGACTCCTAGCAGGTGCGCCAACAAGCAGATTAAATATCATCATGCAGTATGGTTATTACTCAGATTCCAACATTCCTTTATTAGATTATAAAGACGAATTTGTAGATTACAAAACAAATTCTGTGGGTTATCGCTGTCCTGAATGGAGGCCATTACCGGTAGGTAAAAAGAATGTGGTTATACTTGGTTGCTCACACACATTTGGTGTTGGGTTGGAAGAAACAGAAGTGTGGGTGAATCAGTTGTACAGTCATGTAGATCAAACTCGATTGCGATTTTGGAATTTAGGCTCACCAGGTGCCAGCGGAGATAAGATTGTGAGAATTTTGTACGGTACAGAAAAAATTTTATTTCCAAAATTAATCATTGTGTGTTGGCCGTTATGGAGTAGGAGAGAACGTTTAGCAAAAAAAGTTGAAAATCTTGTGAGCAATGACAGCAGATTAAAATTTGAAAACGAAGAGACTGACCGCAATACCTTTTTAAAAAATATATTTTTTGTAGAAAAATTCGCTGAAAAGATAGATGCAAAAACATTTCATTGTTTTGCTGATTTTAATATTCACAGTATGCCAACTGTCAATGTGTTTGATAAAACATCTTTAAAACATTGCTGGCCAGAGTGGTCCAAACTAACATTTGAAACAGAAAAAAGGACACCGATTGATTGGCCTTCAAGAGCTAAAGACGGTGTACATTATGGAGCCGAACATCACAAAAAGTTTGCAGAATTATTTTACGAGTATTTTAAATCAAAATTAAAATAATCTTCTATACGTATTTTCCTTAGATGGTCTTGTTTGGCTATGAACAAGTCCAATTTATCTTGATTGTTTTTTTCTGTAGCAACTTGTTTTAAAATATTTTTATTTTTAATTTTTTTTTTTGCTTGTAGAGTAAAGTTGTTTTTATATTTTACATTAAGTACGTCTGGCGAATTTAAAAAAGCCCAATGGTGATCAATACAGTTTTGTTCCGCAAACAATTCTATATTGTCAAAATCTCCAATATTGAGAGCACTTACTGTGGTCCATAGATTTAATTTTAAAAGTTTATACTTTTTTTGTAATTGTTTATATTGATTTAGAGTTGTGAGATAGTTTGAAAACTTAATAGGCCATCGCACATAATCGTGGACCTGTGCTGTACCATCAAAACTCAGTGTTATAATAATCATGATATCTTTGTTTAACAAATCAACTATTTCATTTATAAACTTAGAACCGTTAGTGTTTATTCTTACTATCTTTACACTAGCAGGAAGAGTTGCTAGAAGTTTTTTATAATTTGGACTAGCAGTAGGTTCGCCACCATTAACATCAACTTCAAGTATTCTATCTTGTGGCAATTTATAAAATTGTTCTAAGTTGTTAAATTTTAAATAGTTTTTTGATTCAAGACTTCCTATTTTAGTGCTTAATGTTGAATTACAGGTCTGACAAGCACTATTACAAATATTATCAAGAACTCCGCCCACAACAAGGTACTTTTTGTTTTTTGGATACAATAAATTGTGTCTTGCAATACTTTTTACTCTCACACTGTCTTGCATTATATCTTCAGTTTGAACACAACGTTGGCATTCGTCAGGCCATATATTTGTAGACATTTTTGATTCTAAGTCTTTGAGCCAGTCGCTAGATTCAAGTTCTTCAACAGAATCAAATTCTTTACCTTGTATCATATGACCACATTTGCCTATTTTTCCATTAGGTTGCAGTCGGATAAAATGTTTAAGACGAGGACAGTGCATATTTAAATTCTTCAATAATGGTTTTAAGTTCTACAGTTTTTCCTAGATACCTATGCATTAATCTTTGATCTGTTTGTGTATAGTTTTTATGTTCAATAGATAATATTTGCTGTTTCCTTTCGGCAGTAAGTTTATTGATGTTTGGTGCATCTCTGTTAGGAATAATATTGTATAGTGCTTCAATCGGCAACAGTTTAACTCTACCTTTAAAATATTTTAATAAATGTAGTAACCAATACACTTGAGGTATAAAATGCCTATTATAAAAATTAAAATTTTCTACTTTTTTTAAAAATGCAGGTATGTCAATAACGTCTTCAAACTCAATTACAGTATGAACTCCAGAAACAAATCTTTCTTCTGGTTCTCTGAAAAACACAGTAACGTCTGTGAGTTTAGACAGTTGTTCATTTTTAATTACTTCCAACTGATTTAGTTGAGCAAACCGCCTCAAACTTGAACGGCCATTTTTAAAAATTGGATAAACGTATTCTCCATCAGGCATTTTAATAACCGAGCAATCGGTAGTAAAAATATTTGTCCAGTTTTTAAACATTAAATTGGTATTCTTTTATTTGTATAACCAATAGATATTTCAGAAATTAAAATATTATCATTGTGAGCAAATGTATCAAGCACACTTTTTACCCAAACTTTTACATCTGCTTTGTTTGTGTTATCCCATTGTTCCTGTGTGGCTACTCCGCCTGGTCTGATTATAGATATGTTTGGCCAATTTGATTTAAAACGTAATTGCCTAGATGCTTCTTCTAAAGCAAGTTTTTGAGTACGATATTGGCTCATTACGATATCGTCTTGTCCGTCTGGACTAGAGTTAATTGGCGTTTCTGTCATTATGGTAGATATATTCCAAACATATTTTTTCTGTCCTTGCCATCTTTTCCATATCTCGTAGAGCAGTTCTGTTTGTGCATACTGTGATTGAGCATTATTGATAAAAAGATCACAGGGTTCTATTAGTGAGGCTGTATGAGATATCCTTCTAATATTTTCACCCTCACTCCGACTGATTCCAACAATGGTATGACCTTTCTCTACGAGTTGTTCAGCAAATGCTTTACCAATTCCATGAGTGTGTCCGGTAATTGCGATTTTCATTTTAAATATTTACACTGCTCTTTTTTGCCTTAAATATTTCTAAATGAGCATTATACATACTATTGAACCAGCATACCATCCAAAAAGTAAAATGGGATTTTTAATTGATTGGTTGGTAACTTTAAAATGTAATTTTGATTGTGCCTATTGTGCAATTGGTCCATATGGACACGATAATTCTACAAAGCATCCGCCACTAGAAAAATGTATCACAATGTTAAAACAAATGTACAAGTACACAGATGTAATAATGCAGAGTAAAAAAAATAATTTTAAAGATGTTATTCTTAGCATTGAGGGCGGAGAAGCAATTTATCATCCAGAGATAGAAAACATTTTGATAGCAACAACAGAAGAGTTTGAACCATATAAAAATAAGTGGAGAATACGTAGAAGATTAACAACTAATGCCTCTGCTACAGAAAAAAAATGGAAAATTATCTGTGATCATATTGAAGGAATAACATTTAGTTATCATAGTGAAAGTGCAGAAAAGATTAAAACTCTTTTTAAAAAAAATATAGAGTATGCTGTTAAAATAAAAAAAGAATACGATATTATAGTTTGTATGTATCCACACCCCTTATATTGGCAAGACTGTTTAAATTTTTTAGATTATTGTGTTAAAAATAAGTTAAATGCGAGACCTAAACTCCTAGACGGTTCATTAGGAATCTACGATCTAAAACAATTACAAGAACTGATACCATATATAAAAAAATTTGAAGAGACAGATGTAAAAAAAATTATAGGCGATGATAGAATAGATAATCAAGCTCGCGGATGTTGTGGTGGAAGATCCATGTGTACAAATAGAAACATTAAAGAATATACAACACTGGTTCCGCGAAAATTAGGATTTGAAGGATGGCACTGTTCGGCTAATCAATTTTTCCTTCATGGTAATAATGTTGAAGGAACGTATTATACCAATAAAGATTGTAAGGTGACATTAGACAATAAAATTGGACCAATTGCAAACATAGACACCATGGATGAGTATATAAAAAAAATTAAAGAACAAATTGAACAAAAAAATATGCCAATATTAAAGTGTGTTCAAAAAAAATGTTTTTGCGGAACCTGTGCGCCAAAAAGTTTATATAAAGAAAATTTAGATAACATTCTTAAAATTTACAACACTAATTATTCTTTTAAATAATTTATAGGTTCTTTAAAAAAAGTTGTTGCTAAAACAATCCGTGGAAAAATTGACTGTTTACTTAACACTATATTGTGAGCCAGTTGACTATTAAAAACTATTGGTTCTAATAATTCTATCTCGCCTAATAAATTTAGTTTTTTGTAATCAATATTAGCAAATTGATAGTATTTTTTACCAAATTTATTTGGAATAGGACTGTTAGAAGATAAAAGCCAATTTGGTATTTCATACCATCTATTCACACTGTGTTTCGTGTTTAAAATAGGAATGTTTATTTTAGCAGTAACGGGTAATTCATCAATGTGTAACTCTGTATCTTTATACTCGGTAATTACAGTCAAAGCACATTCGCGTATTTTTAAATTTAATGTTTGAAAATAATTTTGTAAAGATGGAGAAGATTTAATTAAATTAGTAGTATCTACTTTGTTCCACAAAGAGTTACTTGTAAACATTAACGGGTTTCTCTTTTCAATCCATTTTATTACTTCATCTTGAATTTTTTTTAAGTTACTGCAAGGCAATATATGATACGGCTTCATATTGTTTTCTTTAATTGTTTAGTTATTAAAGTTGGCATTTCAATAATAACTTTTGTTTTGTTCATTTTTATAATTTTTTTTATTTCTTCAATACAGAGTTGATAATCTTTATTATTACTATCTAGTACATCAATTTTTGAAAATTCTTTGTAAGTGTTCCAGTTGGTTATTCTATTGAACCATAGTCGTTCAGCACAGTATTGATTTGCTATTGTTATCATTGGGATCATGTCTTTATAGTTTCCTGATTGTACCACAAAATGTATAACAAACTTAAATTTATATTTTTTTTGTAATTTTTTTACTGTTTGCAAGTTTTCAACAAGTTTTTCATAAGAACCACCTCGCCTAAGTTTTTCATAAGTTTCTTTAGTTGCTCCGTCAATACTGATATTTAACACATCTAGTTTTTCAAATAATTCGTTGTACCGTTGATACATTTTTTTAATCAATAATCCATTTGTCTGTAATGTAAATCTAGCATTTGGGAGAACTTTTATTTTTTTTAAAAAATATCTATATACTAAACTTGCAAAAGGATCGCCATCACTGCCAATATGTATTTGTATTAAATGTGATTGAGCTTTTACATATTCAACAATTTTATCTACCAGCATATATCTTTTTTTTAATTTTGATTTTTCTTTTTCAAAAATTATTTTTGTTCTACAACTAGGACAACTAAGATTACAAGAATCGTCTAGAGCTAGTCTAATATTGTTTATCTGTGTGTTGGGTATTTTTTCAGTCCATGGTACACCGGTGTTTCTAGCATCCAGTAAATAAGAGCATTGTTTATCATTACAATACCTATAGGAGTTATCTAAAATTGAATCTCTTAAAGTTTTTGTAACTGCTGATTTTAATATAGTGCTTAGAGACTGTAAATTAAGATTACCCGCACTCTGTGGCAACCAACTAGTACATTCGCAAAGATAACAACTGCCCTGTTTATCTATTAGCACAGTGTCAAAAGGTTTTGGGCAAATGCTTTTAATTCCTAAATTTTTTGTTGTATCTATGCCGTACCAATCAAACAGTCTTCGATTAATCATGAGATAGTATTTTCTTTTCTTTTACAAAATTATAAATCAATTGGGCCCATTGATGATGTCCAGTTTGATTTGGATGACCGTCCATCGCTGATTTAGTGCAGTGGTTCTTAACACAGTATTCAAAATGACTTTGACAATAGTTGGTGTTGTCTAGCACAATTTGTTTGGTACTTTTACTAAACCATGAAAACATTGACTGTAAATTTTTTTTTACTGCAGGTGCCGGATGAAAATTATAAAAATGTTTTTGATCCACTTGTTCTTTAAGTAAATTGATATCTGGCTCATCTGGTAAATTATTACTCAATGCCCAATAGAACACATAAGGAATATTGTGTAATTTAAAAAAGTTTTGCAGTGTTAATACGCTGGTCAGTGTTTTTACTGTGGCAGTGTGTTCAATATGTAAATCTGGATCTTTTAAAAAAAACTCTTGTTCCCACGAACGCCAAGAACCCCACTGATAGGAAAAATCTGCCACTGCTCGTTTAATACCCGATACTCCGCGGGCAATCATTTCTTGTGTATTTAATTGATGCACATAGTCCCAACGATGAGCAGATGACCAACCAACAGAAACGAAAGTATCTCGTAGTCGTTCAGGGTTGCGATAGAACCATAATAAAGTGGTGTTAGCAATACGCTCGTTGCCTCTACCACCCTTGGCCAGCATTACAGTATCATTCAGACTCAACAGTGATCCCAGTCGCTGATGAGCGGACTGATAGGTCTTTTTGGTTGAGAAAGAACAGCCGTTACTGACATGATTTTTGATCTGCATACCAATATTTAATAAGTATCCATATGCCGATAGAATTTAAACAGCGTGAAGTAGATCAAACCTATGCATTCTGTCGCCCCTATATCAAAAATTTTCGCACAGCACTGGACATTGGCTGTGACGAATTTATGTTCGCTGGTAAGTTAGAAAAAGACTTTGATACCGTACACTGCTGGGATTTCCGAGACAAGACTACACAGATGAGTCGTCATGTTACCAAGCCTAACAAAATACATTTCCATCATACTGGACTGGGAGAAACTAATGATACTCGATATACCAAACCGGGTGTGGGCAGAGTCAAAGGCACAGAACCATGGGGCAATTCCACTGTGGCCATACCGATTGTGCCGCTGGATTCTTTTGGACTGTTTGATTCTGTAGACTTCATCAAGATGGATGTGGAAGGTTATGAACCACTGATTATTCGTGGTGCTGTTCGTACTATTGAGAGCAGTTGGCCAGTGATACTGTGTGAGATCAATCGCGGAGACTTCACCGCAAAAACTCTATTGGAAGAGATGGGCTATCGTTGTGCAGGTATCTATGAGAAACAGGGTGTGCCGCACGACTATCTGTTTGTGCGTGAATAATTTATACAATAATATACCAAATTTGCATATTTGTTGAGCCAAAACATTGAAATGAACGTGTATTGATCATATTAAAGCATTATTTAGATAAATCAACCCAAACCCAAAAAATACCATATCTATTGTGGTAATGGTAAATAAAATTATGAAAACACCTAAAAAAATTACATGGGTTATAGCACATAAACCTGAACATTTATTCATTAGAACCACAGAAGCGTTTAAAGAAGAAATTGAAAAGATCCTCCCTGGACACTTTGAGATAGAAGTTTTAAAAATAAACGAGTATGTTGAAAAGTATAACAAATATCCACAATTAAAAGATTTTAACGACCTAGCAAGAGATAACACCCCATTATGGCAAGACTTTTTTGACGCTATAGAACACAATGATATCACCATGGGACAATTTAAAATTGAATCATTAGCCACTTATTATTCTCAAAAATTAAATGTTCTTAATTTGCCATATATATTTGAAGACCACGAGCACGTAAATAGAGTACTTGAAGGCTCAATTGGTGAAGAACTTAAAGAAGATCTTGAAGAAAAAGCAAAGGTATTAAAATCTTTAGCATTTACATACAGCGGTGGATACAGAGTATTTGGTAGTCATAAACCAATTAATGCTTTAACAGATATAAAGAAAGTAGCAACATCCAGTGGATTCTTAGCAACCGTAATTAAAGATACAGTTGGTGCAGAAACTACTGTTGAGTCTGGTGGTATAAGTGCTCAAAAAGGCTATCCAAATAATGAGTCACCTGTGGTTGAAGCAACCTATCTAAGATTGCCTGCACAAGTTACCCACATCTACAAAACCAATCACAGTGTGTTTTTAACAAATATTGTAGTCAGCAAAAAATTCTGGAACAGTTTAAATGAAGTTGAACAAGAAGCAATACAAAAAGCGTCATTCAACGCGGCACGAACAGAAAGAAAATGGTCTTTAGATGATGCTGACGAATTTGAATTAAATTCTCTGCAAAACGGAAGAATCATAAAAGAAATGACTGCTGAAGAACATAAAACTATTAAACAAAAATCTAAAGCATATTGGATGGTTTGTAGAGAAGTATTTGCAGATAATATTCTTGCTAGAATAAGAAAACTAGCTCATTAATTTAATCAATCCCCTAATAATTATTTTATAAGGTAGTGATCCAAAGAAGACTGTCTTCCCTTTTCTCGATAGCCCGTATCTTTGTAACGTATGATAGCATACGGATTTTGAGAAACTCGCACAAGATCTGAGTGCTGAGCGATACCTGGAATCACATTTGGGTGATTGCCGTCATCAAAAATAAAATTACGTATGCCCAGCAATCGAGACAACGCAATGTCTGCAGACACAGTGGCAGGATCGTGGCCGCCGTCAATGAATGCTGTGTCATAGCGAACACCTGCAAGATCACCTGTGCTCAACTGAGTAGAGTCTGCCCACACAATAGAATGCCTTCCAGGAAAACGTTCAGCCAGTACCTTTACTCCTTGTTTGGCTGTTTCGTTCTGTAAAATTTCTATGCTCGTGACCACGCATTCCGGAAACAGTGTGAGAAACAGTGCAGAGGACCAACCAGAATTAAAACCAAACTCCAGTATGGAACGAAAAGGACGAGTTCGATACATCTGTTCCAGTGCTGATACTGTCTCTCGACTGCCAACCAAATGACCGGTCCAACCAATCGGCATATAGGTAAGATCGTGTGTGATGTTGATCATATCAGTGTAATCCTCGATTGTGTAGCCAATTTTTAATTCTTTCACCGTGTGTGGATTTCTTCTGTCCTTGAGCGTGGAAAAAATAAACCGGTGGTCGACCACGGAAGTACGCTCTTTTGTTATTGAAACGCTCATCCATACGCTGTATGTTCACTCGACTCTGCACAGTGCTCCATATTAAAATATGTGCGTCGTGGTCGTCTATGTCTTGGTACTGAGCAATCCATGGACGCATCTGCTCAACCACTTTGTGATTTAAAACAAACACCCCAGTTTGAAATCCATACATCATTTGCTCCTCTGCAGAGATTGTGGCCAACACACCTTTAAGTTCTTTACGACCGTTCTGCCAAGCGGCTGATTCACACACTTTAAATGTGTTGAGGTCTGGATACTGAGCAAAGATATTGGGTGCGTCAGGCATAGCAAACACATCTGAATCCACATACAATATTTGATCATAACGATCCCACCACGATGCATCCAACCATAGATCAAATCTTTCATACGTGGGATGTCGGTATCCCAATTTGGGTTGAGTAATATAATGAAAATCTGCTCCACACTTTTCTGCGTAAGACTGGAACGATCGGCAAGATATACCTGCCAACGAGTCCACGTTGCTTAAAAGATTATTATAAGTTGGGTCGGTATAGAGAGCAGGATTGATGTAATACTGTACAATAGCCGTTTTCATTGTGTGTACTTATTAGAAGAGAATATAGGTCAAAGAATGTCTTACGCTTTTTACGCTTCGCTGTTTCCAAAATTTACGCTAACGCAAAAGCAAAAAAGAACGCTTACGCTTTACCAAAACTTTCTAACCTATAACCTTTTGAATCATAGCATTGCACATATTCAGAGTTATTGGAATATTTGATTGTGCCTTGTCCCCAAACCACATCATGATCGTGATAAGAAAATGGTCTAGGTATTGTGATGTCTATGTATTGACCGTTGCCTACACCTAGTGTAAGAAAAGTCACATACTTGCCACGATCGCTCCTAAACACTCGACCATTTGCAATCATGCCTGCAAATTCTACTTTGTCCATATACAGTTGTCGTACGTACATACCAGGCATAAAACTCTGTGTAGACCACCAACCGTACTTTCTGTATTGAAATTCAGGAGTGTCCCACTGATCTGATTTGGAAGGTGTAATCACCGGTATGCCAACTCTTTTGGCTTCTGTTCTGTAGACCCAACGTCGATAAGATCCATGGCAGTGTTTGAGACAGGCCTGCCAAAACTTTTCTGGGTTGTGTGCTTTTTGATAAGCCAATGCCCAGATTAATCTACCTAGGTTAACTGCGTGTGCTCTACATAATCCAAACCCAGATAGACTCTGTAACATTTCTATAATAGAATTTTTCTTAGGATGATTACCCAATCTAGTTGTGAACTCTAATATTTTTTCTTCATTTTTTTTGGCAAACGCTCGACGATACATATCTGCCTCATACTTGTCTATGTCTAATGCTTCTGCTATTCGAATAATAGCATCATCTTCGTATACAATAGTATCTTCCATTCGTTCCTGACTCCAGTCATGGAACATGGTGGCTTTCTTTCTGCCTGATACTGCTACAGGTCGAATCAGTGCTGTAGCAAATACACAGTCTTGCATAGATCTAGGTTGAATGGCTCTAAACAATCTTCGCATGGCTGGTGATTCTGCTTGAGTAACTCCTAGCACATCTCCTCGACATAATAGGTCAGCAGTGGCTTTGTCTTCAGCAGGATAATCAGTTAGTCGAGTAACCGGATCAATTTCTAACAGTTGGCTCAGTCCTCTGTTTGCTAGGATGTCAACTTTTAGGTGTTCTAAATCTTCAACTTCATTTTTGTCCAGCAGTATTTGATTTTCTGCTGTGAATAAACTTTTTGGTAATGGTCTTGTAAACATCAATATGCCTCCACAGTGTTTTGATATACATCTTTTCTTGCCCATCAGTTTGCGTTCAAT
>JGI10211J34971_10004228_pt1 | contig 11414 bp, 5 predicted proteins | sample Etolagsediment_FD_34971 | JGI IMG/M metagenome (IMG submission 34971)
CGGGAGAGCCGAGGCGCGCCTCGGCAGCTTTCTCAAGCCGAGCTGGGGCTCGGCGTTCCCGGGAGGGCTCCCGCGGGGTCGCATTTGGCCACGGGGCGTCAGCTCGCCACAGGGTGCTTCATCACCATGCATTACGTCTCAGCACAAAACCGCGCTGCCTTGTACTCCTGGCCGCCTTGCGCATCGGCGGGTCATCGGCCACTGTATGCGGGACACGCAGTCACATCTCATCTCACGGATTTCCCCGGTAACCAATAACCACTAGCCAGCCCACTGAGGGCTCCAGGCAACATGACACAAACACTCGCACGGACTACTGTGTGCTGCACACTCCTGGGTGTGGGGCTGCAGTGCGTGGGCGCGGAGACAGCGACGATGGCCAGACGTCCCAACATTCTGTTCCTCTTTACCGATGACCAACGCAACGACACGGTTCACGCGCTGGGCAACGACGCCATTCAGACACCCCACATGGACCGGCTTGTCCGCGGCGGGGTGGCTTTCAGAAATGCCTACATCATGGGAGGGTCGTCCCCTGCCGTGTGTTCGCCGTCACGTGCCTGCTTGTTCAGTGGCCGCACGCTGTGGAACATAGAGAACCAGGGCATGTGGGGCTACGAGATATCCGAGCAGTACAGGACGTTGCCGCAGGTGTTCCGTGAGAACGGCTACGTCACCTTTGGTACCGGCAAGAACGAGCCGGGGCAGCACGGCCACTTCGCCCGCTCGTTCAGCGCCGGGGACAAAATCCTGTTCAAAGGCATGACGGGTAGTCAGTACCGCCTGCCGCTGCACCCGTTCTCTCCGACGGGGGACTACTCGGGTAAGAACCGGGTCGTCCACGAAGGCAAGCACTCGGCCGAGGTCTACGCCGATGCGTGCATCACGTTCCTCGAGGAGCAGGTGTCGAGTGACACGCCGTTCTTCGCCTACGTGGCGTTTCAGACACCCCACGATCCGCGCCAGTGCCCGGCCGAGTACCGGACGCGCTACCGCGACGAGGACATCGAGCTGCCGCCTGCGTTCATGCCGGAGCATCCGTTCGACAACGGAATGCTCAAGATCCGCGACGAGAAGTTGGCCGGCTTCCCCCGCAAGCCCGACGACGTGCGTCGGCACATCGCGGATTACTACGCCACGATCACCCACACGGACGCGCAGATCGGCCGCATTCTCGACGCCTTGGAGAAGACAGGGAGGCAGGAGGAGACCATCGTTGTGTTCACGTCGGACAACGGGCTGGCCATCGGACGTCACGGTCTGATGGGCAAGCAGAACGTGTATGAGCATTCCGTCCGCGTACCCTTGGTCATCACCGGTCCCGGCATCCCGCAGGGACAGGTGCGCGACCAATTGTGCTACATCTACGATCTCTACCCCACGCTGTGCGAACGCGCCGGCCTGACCACTCCCGACACCGTCCAGTTCACAAGTCTGAACGCGGCCATCGACGATGCCGGGGCAGGACACCGGGAGCACCTCTACTTCGCGTTCATGTCGTGGCAACGCGCGATTCGCGATTCGCGTCACAAGCTCATCGAGTACTGCGTCGGGGACGCACGTCACACACAGCTTTTCGATCTGGAAGACGATCCCGAGGAGATGAGGAACCTGGCCGGCGATCCGGCGCACAAGGAGAGGCTGGAGCGGTTGAGTGAGCTTCTGAAAGCGGAACGCATACGCCTCAACGACGGCAACACTCCGTTCCCGTTCGCCGACAAGCAGGGCAAGGAGTTCTGGAGCCGTTACGCCGCGGCCGCTGAGACGGGCGAGGGGAAGCGGAGATAACCATCCGAACGCACGAGTGGCCATGGCATCTCTCTATCTGAACAAGACCCCGTATATCCCGCAGCACCGCGAAGCGACACTCGACTGCGCCATGATCGAGGGCGAGCGCTTCCTCTGCATCCGCAACGTGGATCAGATGCCGCCGTTTTTCATGTCGCTTGCCAGCGACAGCGATGTCTGGCTGTTTGTCGGCAGCAACGGCGTGTTCACCGCGGGACGACGTGACCCCGACCACGGGCTGTTCCCCTACCAGACCGTGGACAAAGTCATGAGTCACCCCGATGCCTGCGGCGCCCGCACGACGCTTGTTGTCGAGAGAACGAGCCGCTGCCTCTGGGAGCCATGGGACGACAGTGGGCGCGTCTACGCGATCGAGCGCAACCTCTACAAGCACGTGTTCGGCACGAGTGTCGTCTTCGAGGAAATCAACAGCGACCTCGGGATGTCGTACCGAACATCCCTGAGCGCCTGCGAGCGGTACGGCCTCGTCCGACACTCGACCTTGAGAAACACGGGTGATTGCCCGGCGCGCGTCGACACCCTCGACGGTTGGCACCACTTGATTACGCCCGGGGTCAGCCAGGAGCTGTATGCGCAGTACAGTTGCCTGGTCGCCGCATACATGCGCCATGAACTTCATCCGGGCGAGGACCTCGGCGTTTACACACTGAACTCCCGTCTCAGCGATCGGCCTGAACCCGCGGAATGCCTCCGGGCCGCCTGCGCCTGGTCGGTCGGCCTCGAGCGTCCTACCATCCTATTGTCCACGCGCCAGGTGGATGCCTTCAAACGTACAGGATGCGTCGAACCCGAATGCGAAGTACGCGGTGAGTTCGGCGCCTATCTTGCCGCCTCCTCCTTTGAACTGAAGCCCGGCCAAAGCCTCGACTGGTGGACCGTCGCGGACACGGACATGGATCACCCGGCGCTTCTGCGCTTACGCAAGGAGCTGGCGACTCCCCGGGAACTGGCACCCAAGCTACAGCAGGCTATCGCACGCAACACGTCCGGACTGCGTGCGAAGGTGGCAGCGGCCGACGGTCTTCAGACCACCGNGACCCCGTGCGTCGGCGTCCATCACTTTGCCAACGTGCTGTACAACTGCATGCGCGGGGGAACGCTCGACAGCAGCGGACGCGCGCCGGTTGCGGACTTCGCACTGTTCCTGCGCCAGCGCAACCGCCCCTTGGCAGAGCGTCACAGCGATTGGGTGGCGCGTCTCAGCGACACACTCCCCCTGGCTCGGCTACGCGCGGAATCCGCAACCGCCGGTGATCCGCAGCTCGCCCGCCTCGCCGGCGAGTATCTGCCCCTCACCTTCAGTCGACGCCACGGCGACCCGAGCCGACCGTGGAACCGTTTCTGCATCCGTGTCCGCGACGAGGCAGGCAATCCCATCCACTCCTACCAAGGCAACTGGCGTGACATCTTCCAGAACTGGGAGGCACTTGCCGTGAGTTTTCCGGACGCTTTGGAGAACATGATCGCGGTCTTCCTCAACGCCTCCACTGCCGATGGCTACAACCCCTACCGCGTCACCCGTGAGGGGATCGACTGGGAAGTCGCCGAACCAGGCAATCCGTGGAGCAACATCGGTTATTGGGGGGATCACCAGATCGTGTATCTGGTCCGGTTGCTCGAGAAGCTGGAGCGATTCCAGCCCGGCCGCCTCAGCGCCATGCTCGCCGAGCCGACCTTCGCCACCGCCCACGTTCCCTACCGCATTGCGGACTTCGCAGACATCGTCGTCAACCCCCGGGCGACAATCACATTCGACAGCGAGCTCCACCGCCGGTTGACGGCCCGGGCCGAACAGATCGGGGCCGACGCAAGGCTGGTCGTCGGCGCGGACGGCAATCCCCACCTTGTCTCCCTCGCGGAGAAGCTCATCGTGCCCGCCGCCGTCAAACTGAGTAACCTGGTGCCTGGCGGCGGAATCTGGATGAACACTCAGCGTCCCGAATGGAACGACGCCAACAACGCTCTGGCGGGTTGGGGCCTGTCCGTCGTGACCACCTGCTACCTGCGGCGCTACCTCGCCTTCTGCCGGGAGTTGTTCGCCGCCTCATGCGCGGCGACCGTTCCGCTGTCCGACCACGTAGCCCGGTTTGTTGCGGAGCTCGCAGGCATTCTCCCCGGCCTGGCGGGAGTGGACTCGGATGCGGCCAGGCATCGCGCTGTGGAAGCACTGGGGATGGCGGGGGAACGCCATCGACACACTGTCTATGCGGACCCCGCACGCCCGCTCGTCCATGTCCCGGTCGCGGACATCTTGGGGTGGCTCGATTCCGCCATCGAGGCAGTCACGTCCACTATCGTCGCCAACCGGCGGACTGACGGTCTGTTCCACAGCTACAACACCCTTGCGTTCCGTGCGTGCGGCGAAGCCACTGTCGGACGCCTGGACCTCATGCTCGAAGGCCAGGTCGCGGCCCTGAGCTGCGGCTTGCTGCCGCCGTCAGACGTCGTGACCATGCTGGGAGCCATGGCGACCAGCCCGCTGTACCGAGCCGATCAGCAGAGCTTCCTTCTGTACCCCGACCGCCGGATGTGCAGCTTCCTCGATAGCAATGTTCTTCCTGCCGACGCTGTGTCGAGAGCCCCCCTGCTAGGCCGCCTGATCGAGCTCGGAGACGTGTCACTGGTGGTTGTGGACGACGACGGAATGCTGCATTTCCAGGGCGACCTGACCAACGCACAGGACGTCGACCGAGCACTGACGGAACTCGGATCAGTTCCCGAGCTGCGTGCGGATGTGGAGCGCGCCAGGCCGGACGTACTGGAGCTGTGGGAAGACGTGTTCAACCACCGTGCGTTCACCGGCCGCAGCGGAACCATGTTCGGCTACGAGGGACTGGGAAGCATCTACTGGCACATGGTGGCCAAACTGCTTCTCGCCGTCCAGGAGAATTTCCAGGCTGCCGATGCCGCAGGGGCGGACGCCGAAACGCTCGACGCCCTGGCCGCGGCCTATCGACGGGTACGCGACGGGTTGGGCTTCCGCAAGACGCCGACAGAATGGGGTGCGTTCCCAACCGATCCGTACTCGCACACCCCGGCCCATCGCGGTGCTCAGCAACCCGGCATGACGGGTCAGGTGAAGGAGGAGATTCTGACGCGTTTCGGCGAGCTGGGCGTCTCTGTCGCAGACGGTTGCCTTCTGTTCCGTCCACGCCTTGTAGACCGTGCGGAGTTTGCGAGCACGCCGCTCACGTTCGAGTACGTCTCGACATCCGGCAGGGAGCAGGCATGGGAGTTGTCGACCGGCAGTCTGGGCTTCACCTTCTGCCAGGTCCCCGTCTGCTACCAACTGGGAAGCGTCCTCCGCGTCACGATCGAGCGCGCAGACGGCCGCTGCGACGAGACCGAGGGGGGGCAGTTGAGTCGCGAGGACAGTGCAGCGATCTTCGAGCGTACCGGCCGGATCGACCGAATCACTGTGACCGTGCCTGCCGCAAGCCTGATAGGGAACTCGTGACGGTGCAGTGCCCTGCGCGGCCCGGCCGCCTCATCCCGAGCGGATCTCAGTCGGGACCATATGACAACACCGAAAGGGACCAATCCATGATGAATCGAGAGAACGGCCACGAGGCACACAGAGCAGCGGCGTGGATGTTGGCTCTCCTGACGTGCACCATGGCGATCGTCCCTGTGTCCGCCCAGACGCCGGCAGAACCCTACGCGGAACCGCAGATCTACGGCATGCGGCCCAATCCCCGCACGGAAGCCGATCTTGGACCGATCGGGACGACGGGTATCGTAGCGCGCATCTACAAGGGGCTGAGGGTCACGGTCGAGACCGTACAGCCCGACACGGCCGCGGACGGCGAGTTCAGCAAAGGCGACATCCTCCTCGGGGTCAACGGCGCGGCACTCGCGGGCAAGAACGCGCTCGTGGTGTTGGGCACGGCGCTGACCGAGGCAGAAACCACGGATGGCGCTCTGACGTTTGACGTCAAGCCGGGGCAAGACGGCGAGCTCAAGCAGGTCACCGTCAGAATCCCGGTACTGGGCGCTTACAGCAAGACCTTCCCGCTGAACTGTGCGAAATCCCGAGGGATCATCAAGCGGGCCGCCGAGTTCTACTCGGGCGAGGACAGACTGAAGGAACACACATTCCTGAATGCCCTCGCGTGCCTGTTCCTGCTGTCGACAGGTGATGACCAGTACGTCCCGCGCGTGAAGCAGTACTTCGCACAGTACCTGAAGCCCGACGGCAGCGTCACGGGTCTCGGCGATCACAGCTGGCACAATGGCTACAACGGCGTCGCGTGCGCCGAGTACTACCTGCGCACCGGCGACGAATCAGTGCTGCCGATCCTGCAGTACTACTGCGACGACGCACGAGACCGCCAGCACTACGGCGTCGGCTGGGGGCATTGGGGGCACGGCGTCAATCCCGGCTACGAGGCCGGTGGAGGCATGCAGCATGCCGCTGGAAACCAGATGCTGTTGACTCTGGTGTTGGGCAAAGTATGCGGTGTCAACGTGGATGGGAAGGCCCTGCGGGGTTCGCTCAGGCACTGGTACCGCTTTGCCGGACATGGGGCGATCCCGATCGCCGATCAACGCTACTGGCACATTTTTCGATCGGCCGGCAGGGACGGGGCAACCGCGGCCGTGATGCACGTTGCGAGCGGCGCCGAAGGAGATGTTACCATCTACAAGAAGGCCAAAGAGTACCTCGCCATGTCCGCGCTCACGAGTTGGCCGGCCAGGGCGTACAACTGGGAAATCTACTGGCACAGCCTGGCCGGTCATTTCATGCTCGAATACGATCCCGACACGTACTACACAACGATGCAGCGTTTCCGCTGGCGCTACGACTTGGGCCGTCAGGCATCTGGCGCGTTTTACGCGTCCGGGGGACACGCTTCGCTGGACAGCACGGATGCGGGTATTTCGCTGGCGTTGGCCTACACGGCTCCGTTGAGGACTCTCCACATAACCGGGGCACCACGCTCGAAGTACGCCAAGGACTTCACGCTGCCCGAACGGCTCTGGGGGACGGAAGCGGATATCGCCTTTCTGACCTCCAAGAACCATCCGGACTTCTACAGGTACGGCGAAGAGGAAGAGATTCATATCCCGTTCTGGCAGCTTCCGCTCAGGCTCAGGTACAGTCCGAGCGATGTCAAAGGCCTCTCACTGAACATGATGCTCAAGAACGTACGGCATGCACGCTGTACGGTTCGCGGGGCCGCGGCCAAGGCGTTGTGCATGAACACGCGATATGCTGAGCTGGAGGCCCTGTTGCGCGATCCCGACCCGCGGCTGCGCAGAGCGGCACTGGACGGCATCAACGACAACCGCCCGTGGTTCACCGGTCCGGTGGTGGGCAACTACGCGCTCAAAGCCGACGAGTTCACGCCTGCCATGGTCGACGCGATCACGACGATGCTGAGCGATCCCGATGAGGCGTGGTTCGTCGTGGACGGGGCGCTGAACGCACTGAGCCACGCCCCGGGTGAGCTGATCGAGAAGAACATTCCCAACATCCTTGGATGGACCACCAGCGAGGACTGGTGGATGCGGGAGTCCGCCTTCAACGCGTTGATGGGACTGAGAGATGACGAGCAACGGTTCATCAAGCACCTGCCGACCGTTCTCGACATGATGACCAATGAGTATCACTACAACCCGCGCCACAAGATGGTCAAGCAACTCGAGGAGACGTTGAAGAAGGGCGGCAATGATGGCGCTGTGGGCAAGCTGATCATTGCGGGGTTCGCACGTGCGGCCATGGAGAGCAAGGTCCTGCCCGACGTGGGCGAATACCCGCGTTCCCGCGAGGGAACGACCAACGTCATCGAGGTTGCCCTGGCGTCCATCACGTCCGCGCCCGAGGGTGCGGCAGACCTTGCGGCGGCGCTCGTCGACGGGGGACGATTCAAAGACCTGGACACCGGCAACCTGATGAAGATCGTGAAGGCGCCGGACGGACATCTCCACGATCGCTTCGTCGGATTGTACCCGGCGCTTGAAGCCGTTCCCCCGGGACAGAAGAGCCGATTGACCGACATTCTCTTCGATGTCTTCCGCCCGGAACTGATCAANCGGCTGGAAGCCTCGGAGGGCAGTATTGACAGCAAGCTGCTGGACATGATCGTCGAACTGACCAGGCTGAAGAAGCCAATTGCGGGCTGGCAGGCCATTGGCACGCCTGAGCCGGCGGCACGCACCTGGCGCTATCGCTCATTCGATCCGTTGACCGACGCGGAAGAGCTGCATCCGCGGATCGGCCCGCCCAAACGCTTGCGCGAGGTCACGCTGCCCACCGGCATGGCAGGCTGGTACAGCCCCGAGTTCGATGATAGCGATTGGCAGAGCGGCAGGTCTCCAATCGGCATCGGCGAGTTCAAAGCGCACGGGCACGGACGCGGCTGGACGGCGACCCCCGACTTCAGTTTCGACAACAACTCCGACTGGGGCGACGGCGAGTTCCTCGTCATGCGGACGACCTTCGATGTGACCGACCTGGATTTCGACTACTTCCGCATTTCCATCCTGGCGGATCAGGGCTATCACATCTACCTGAACGGCCAGAAGATCCACACCTACATCTGGTTCATCCACTACCCCGAGTACCGCAAGATCATGCTGAGCGGCGCAGAGATACGACACCTGAGGAAGGGCACCAATACTCTGGCCGCCTTCGGAGTCGTGCGCTACGAGAAAGACAAGGAGACAGAGAAGTACCATCGGATCGGACAGATGGACCTTTCCATTGAAGGGCTGGAGAAAGAGGCCTTCGCCGAGGCCGTTCTGGAGACAAGTGCCGACCCCAAGCGATGAGCACAGGAATGACAGCACCGAACATCGTTTTCATTCTCACCGACGACCCGAGCTATTGAAGCCGACCCTGTACATTGACATCAGCCACTGAACGGTCAACGAAAGGCAAAGAAATGCGTAGATCAGTATTCCCGACTTCGGACGTCCTTGTTCTCATCACGGCGATGGTGGCGGCGATAACTGCCTCCGGGCAACAGATGCCAAAGGAAGACGTGATCGATGTCGCGGCGGTCGGCGAGGGGCTCTGCGTCCACAACCTGTTCCAGACCAACATGGTCATCCAGCGCGACAAGCCGATCGGTATCTGGGGTTGGGCAGCCCCTGGTGAAAACGTAACGGTGTCCTTTGCCGGTCAGACCGAGACAGCGACTGCTGACAAAGGCCGTGCTTGGAGGGTGACCCTCCCCGCCGTACCGGCAAACTCCGCGCCGCAACAACTCACCGTGCAGGGCAAAGACGAGACCCTCGTCTTGGGAAACGTCCTCATTGGTGATATCTGGCTCCTGGGAGGCCAGAGCAACATGGAGTTTCCCCTGTCCAGGATCGAGAACGGCAACCTCGAGATCGTGTCCGCCAACTACGAGAATATCAGGATCCTGACGGTCCCCGCACAGAATGGTCCGGACAACAAGCAGGGCTTCCCGCGCCTTCACGAGTGGAGCAGCTGGTCGGGCCGCCACTTCCGCAAGGGGGACTGGGACGTCTGTTCGCCGGATGTTGTCCGCGAGCTGTCGGCAATCGGATACGTTTTCGCCCGCCGGATCCACATGGCATCACAGGTCCCAATCGGCGTCGTGGATGTGTCGCGGGGCGGGACAACCGTCGAGACGTGGACGCCGGATCCCGTCCTGAGGACGATCGACACCCCGGAGATCGCCGCCAAGCTCGCCGAGTGGGACGACAAGGTCGCTCAGTTCGATCCACAGAAGGACCTCGAGGACAGGGTCAAGCGCCATCATGAGTGGGTGGCACGCATGGAGAAGGACGGAAAGGAGATCCCCGCCGACCGGACGGAGCCGACCGATCTGCGCCCCGGTCCCGCGATGGACCAGAACCGTCCCGGCAACTGTTATGCGAGCATGATCGCTCCGATTGCCGGCCTGGCGGTGAAGGGAGCGATCTTCCACCAGGGCTACAACAACTGCTTCAACGGGTCGCAGGGGGCGGATATGTATTATCAGGTCTTTCCCAAGATGATCGCCGCGTGGCGAGCGGCGTTCAGTGATCCGGAGATGTCATTCGGCATCATCACTCTGTGTACTCAGGGCACGCGCCAGACGCGCGACAACTTCCTGGAACAGATGGCCGACGCCGGCCCCTACATCCGCGAGGCGCAGTACAAGACATTCCTCGACCTATACAATGCGGGGGACAAGAACATCGGATTCGCCAGCACGTACGACCTGCGGCGCAGGTGGTATCACCCTCAGCTCAAGATCCCGGCAGGCGAGCGGATCGCGCGCTGGGCCCTGGCCACGCAATACGGCTTCGAAAGGGAGATCCGCTGGAAACCGCCCATGCTCACAGAGATGACGGTCGAAGAGGGGCGCATCCTGCTGCACCTTGACGAACCGGCATCGAATGTAGATGATGGAGGACCGATCATGGGCTTCGCCGTTGCGGGCAAAGACCGGAAGTTCCACCCGGCGGATGTCTCGCACCTGGTCATAGGCAAAGACTCGCGCGGCCAGCCGCGGAGGGACACGAAAGTCCTCGTGCTCGAGAGCCCCATGGTGCCGGAACCCGTCCATTTTCGCTATGCCTGGGCACGCAGCCCGCTGGGCAATCTCCAAGCGGTCGGCAATACAGACATCCCGTTTGCGACCCAGCGCAGCGATACGTGGTCCATGACAGAGTCATACGAGGCCCTCACCGGCAAGGCCAGCCAGGCTCCCGGATCACTGGATCGCGGCGAACGAAACGAGTTTCTCAAAGCCCTGCGTGCGGAAGATGTGCGCAGACGTGTTGCGGAGGCCGAAGCGCTCATTCGGGAAGTCACGGGCGAGCAGGCTCCATGACCATCGGCTGTGTGTCGCGCTGTCCCTGGCCTTGCTGATGGCAGGGCTGGCACAGTATCCAGGAATGCAGACGCAGGTCGCAGTTGAACTTCAGGCAGGGAAGGACATTCCTGTCACCGGTCGCCAGACAGTGTTCATCCAACACCAGTGCATCCCAGGTGGGATACCACGATTTCGGCCCCTTGGTGGAGTCGATCTCATCTACGATCTCCGTTTCAGCCAGTCGCTGGATCCGTCACTACCGACGAGATCACGGGCGCGAGGGATGAGCGTCCCGTGCATCCATTTGCTCGACTTCCGCTTTCGGGATACGCCAGACGACTTCCGATCCATTCCACAGGGGGACCTCCTCACCGTCCCTGACGGCTTCACCGAGGACCTTTCTGGCGGCTCGCCTCATGGCTCTTCCTGCCAGGCGCGTGTTCTCGTCCTTTGACTCTTCAGCTTTCATCAATCAGCTCCGGTTCTCCGTGGGAAGTATCCCACAACTTCCAGCTGTCAACAGCTTGTTGGTACAGATGTAGATTCGCAATCCGTCCACTGACGGGCGCCGGCCCGCCGGGCGGCACCGGACAATTACCGGAACTGGCCAGCCAGGACCAGCACAAACGTCGCGGCCAAGCGAGTATGGGAGGGCTCGGACGACAACCGGGGCTCTCCCGGAACTGAGTTCCGGCAAATCTGCAACTTGAGGGGGTCGGTATGCACCACAGTTCAGACTTCTTGATCTGGCGGAATCACTGATGGTACCGAGTCGTGTGCGTCGAGGGCGGGTGGATAGTAGGCCGCACGGCCCCCGGGCGGCTGGGAGGA
>JGI10211J34971_10004229_pt1 | contig 11412 bp, 9 predicted proteins | sample Etolagsediment_FD_34971 | JGI IMG/M metagenome (IMG submission 34971)
CACCCGAAGCGCCTCGGCAGCTGCTTTCACAAAGAACGGCAGGAACGTCAGTTTCACGCCGGTGGCCTGGAGGAACTGATCCTTGGCAGCCTGGCGAAGCTCGGCAACCTCGGTCACGTCGATTTCGACAACGGTGGTGAGTTGTGCGGTTTGCTGCATGGAGGCTACTGCGCGCTCGGCGATAACCTTCCGCAGGCGACTCATGGCGACGGAAGTGCCTCGAAGAGCTGAGGCCTCCACAACTGTGGGGGTGGCAACAGGTGCTGGGGCAGCGCTTCCCCCGGCCTTGGCCAGGACGTCTTCCTTGCGGATACGACCGCCCACGCCGGAGCCCGTCACGGTGGCCAGATCAACGCCGTGGTCGTGAGCCAGCTTGCGAACAATAGGCGTCACATAGGGCATAGAGCGCGAGCCTGTGGGAACTGGTCCGGGGAGGCCCGCAGACGCAGCAGGTGCCGCAACAGGAAGCGCCACTGCTGGGGGTGGTGCTGCGGCAGGAGTTGCGGGTGGAGCAGGCTCGGCAACGGGTGGTGCTACTGGGGGAGCAGGAGGCGCTGCGGGTGCAGCCGCGGGAGCTGGGGGAGCTGGAGGGGCCTCTGCAACAGGAGGTGCCACAGGTTCGGGTGCCGGAGCTGCAACTGCTGGTGCAGGCTCAGGAGCTGGATTTTCTGCAGCAGGGACCGGAGCTGCGGGGGCTGCTGCGCCGCTACCGTCACCCACGCGAACCAGCACGGCGCCAACCTCAACGGTGTCGTCTTCGGCAACCAGAATTTCTTCAATAACTCCCGCGACCGGGGAGGGAATCTCAGTGTCGACCTTGTCGGTCGAAATCTCGACTAACGGCTCATCGACGGCAACAGTGTCGCCGACATTTTTGAGCCAACGCGTGACAGTGCCTTCGGTGACACTTTCGCCGAGGGCGGGGAGGGTTACTTCGTGACTCATGGTGTTGGGTCTCCTTGTGAGAGGGGTAGAGAGGTGACTACATCGCGTGCAGGGGTTTGCCTGCGATGGCCATAAACGCTTCGCCGAGCGCTTCGTTCTGGGTGGGGTGTGCGTGCAACAGTGGTGCGAGATCTTCGGGGTAGGCGTCCCAATTGACGGCAGCCTGAGCCTCGCCAATGAGCTCACCGACGCGGGCACCAATCAGGTGGACTCCGACAATCGGGCCATCAACCTGACGAATTACTTTGATAGACCCGGCGGTTTCGAGAATGTGGCTCTTGCCGTTACCGGCCAGGTTGTAGTCATAGACCGCGATGTTGCTCTCGCCAAACTCCTCCAGGGCCGCAGTCTCGGAGTAACCCACGGAGGCAACTTCGGGCTCGGAATAGGTGACTTTGGGGATGTTGCGGTCCACCACCACCATGGGGTTTAGGCCGGCGAGCTCTTCGGCCACAAAAATCCCGTGCTGGAAGCCGCGGTGTGCGAGCTGAATGCCCGGCACGATGTCACCCACCGCGAAAACACCGGGGACATTGGTGCGCAAGCGCTCATCGGTGAGCACATACCCGCGGTCCATGGTGACTCCCACGTTCTCAAAGCCCATGCCCTCCGTCTTAGGTCCGCGTCCCACGGCCACGAGGAGCAAATCGGCGGTCTCGGTGGTGCCATCCTCCAGGGTTACGGTCACGCTGGTGTCGTCCTGTGTGGCGGACTGGAAGCGAACTCCGGTGTGGAAGTTAATGCCGCGCTTGCGGTAGGCCCGCTCGAATTGCTTGGAGATAGATTCATCCTCGGCCGGAACCAGGTGGGGCAGACCCTCGATGATGGTCACCTCGCTGCCAAATGAGCGCCACACACTGGCAAACTCCACGCCGATAACGCCACCACCCAGCACAATGACCTTGTTCGGGATCCAGTCCAGCTGAAGTGCCTGCTCTGAGGTGATAATTCGTCCGCTGATCTCCAGGCCGGGAAGGGATTTCGGGTACGAGCCGGTCGCCAAAACGACGTTCTTTCCGACCACGGTGTCGTCACCGACGGCCACCGTGGTCGGGGACACCAGGGTCCCGGTTCCTTCGATAGTGGTGATGCCGCGAGCCTTGATGAGACCTTGCAAGCCCTTGTGTTTGGAGGCGACGATGCCATCGCGGTACGTGTTCACGGCAGGAAGATCAACGCCCTCCAGCGTTGCGCGCACGCCAAACATGTCGGAGTGGCGCGCAGAATCGGCTACCTCAGCAGCGTGCAACAGGGCTTTTGTGGGGATACACCCGACGTGAAGACAGGTGCCACCGACCTTGTCCTTTTCAATGAGACCCACCGTCATGCCGAGTTGGCTTGCCCGTAGCGCTGCCGCGTACCCTCCTGAGCCTGCTCCCAGAACGACAAGGTCAAAGGTGTGCTCGGCCACGAGTGGGGGACTCCCTCAGTTAGTTTCTCGACAGTTCAGTCGTGATGGTGTGCCTCACGACAATCGCACACAAGCCTACTACCTGAAAACTATGACTACTCAGGTCGGGCCTAGGACATCACCACATCGAGCACGGTGCGAGTGAGCGCGCCAGAAGCTCCCTTCGGTGTGTACCCAAAAGCACTCGAGGAGTTGTGGGCAGGGCCGGCAATATCGAGGTGGGCCCAGGGGATACCCTCACCCACAAAATCTTTCAGGAACACACCGGCGAGGAGCATTCCACCCAGCACCTCGCCCGGTTTGGCATTAGCAATGTCCGCAACATCCGAAGACAGCAGGCTTCGAAGCTCCGCAGGCAGTGGCATTCCCCAGACCTTCTCCCCGACGCGAGCCGCAGCCTCCTCCAGCTCAGCAACACCCTCCGGGGTCCCCATCAGCCCCGCATATCTCTCGCCCAGGGCGATGCGAGCCGCTCCGGTGAGTGTGGCGATATCGATGATGAGGTCGGGGGCGAGTTCGGAGGCCAGTGCGAGGCCATCTGCCATCACCAGACGCCCCTCGGCGTCGGTGTTGAGAATCTCCACCGTCTTGCCACCCTTGATAGTGATGACGTCGTTGGGCCGCGATGCGCTCCCACTGGGCATGTTTTCGGCCAAACACAGATACGTGGTGATGCTGGTGGTAGAGCCCAGCGCGCTTGCCGCCAGCGTCGCAGCGGCCATGACGGCGGCGCCGGTCATGTCGTATTTCATGCCGACCATGGCGTTTGGAGCCTTCAGGGAAAGCCCACCCGAGTCAAAGGTGATTCCTTTGCCCACCAGCGCAACGTGGCGCGTAGGTGAGGCCGGTTGGTGGCGAAGAATCATCAGGCGTGGCGGGTTGTGAGATCCCTTCCCCACAGCAGTGATACCTCCCATACCCTCGGCGAGAAGCTTCTTCTCATCCATGACCTCAATCGTGAGGGAACTGCCGGTGGCGAGCGCAGTGACATGCTCGACAAAACTGACGGGGTTGAGCAGGTTGGGCGGCATCGTGACGAGGTCACGAACCCGCCAGACCGCCTCTGCGGCCACGAGGGCTCGGGTGGTGTCAGCGTCATCGAGTGACCCAAGGAATGCCACAGAGGGGGCTGGATCTTCTGCGGGCTTCCCCGTTTTCGAGACGCGGTGGGACCCAAGGAGGGCGCCCTCGACGACTCCGCGCAGCTCATCGCCCGATTCCGCAAGGGCAAACACGACGCGGGAGGCTTTGGTCATCTGGAGGGCTGCATATCCTGCGGCTTCTCGGAGGCGATCCACAGTGAGGGCGTCGTCACCGAGCCCGGTGAACACCACGCTTCTCACCTCAAGCCCCGCGGGCGGTCCTTGGCGTGAGTGGCTATCAGGAGAGCCATCGGCATCGATAGCTTGCGCGAGAGCCGTGAGGGCAGCCACGGTCTCGGCGGGAAGTCCGGGGGCGTGCACGGCGGGACCTGTATCCGATGTGGTCAAGCCCACCACGAGGATGTCGTCGGAGGTGAGAGAAGTGGAGGACTCAAGAAAGGAGGGGGAAGGCAACGTCATGGCTCCATCGTACCGAGCGAAGCGTTATCGCTTGTGGCGAAGCCTCCCGCCTCTCCAAGGTGGGCTCGCTACCATAGAGACATGTTCCGAGATGAGATATTCCGCGAAGCCATGGAACTTTCTGACGTTCCCCGGGGGCTTCCGCTCGTTGCGGGCCTCACCGGGTTTGCCGACGCCGGCGGTGCCGTGAGCCAAGTGAACAAGTATGTTTTTGAGACCCTGGAAACTCAGCGGGTCGGGACGTTCGCCAACGATTTGCTCATCGACTACCGCGCCAGACGGCCCATCTTCCATTTCGAGGAAACGTCCCTGACCTCGTATGAACCCCCTCGGCTATCCCTTGATCTGGTGAGCGATGAGTTGGGGACCAAGTTCTTGTTTCTCTCCGGGTATGAGCCGGATTTCCGCTGGGAACAGGTGAGTGACACGGTTCTTGACCTCATTGATGATCTTGCCGTGGAGAGTAGTTCCTGGGTGCACGCCATTCCGATGCCCGTCCCTCACACTCGGAGCCTCGGCGTCACGGTGAGCGGAAATCGCGAGGACATCACCGACGCGCTCTCCGTTTGGAGGCCCACGACCAGCGTTCCGGGAACCCTAATGCACGTCATCGAGTACCGATTGCAGGAGACTGGCCACCCCACAGCCGGGTTTGTTGTCCTGGTTCCTCACTACCTTTCAGACACCGAGTTCCCTGATGCGGCCGTGGCCGCTTTCCAGAGCGTGAGCCAGGCGACGGGGTTGATCTTCCCGACCGACGTGCTCCGCGAATCGGGAAGAAAATTCCTGCAGGGGATTGCCGAACAAGTTGAGGACAATCACGAGTTGCGCAAACTGGTCGACACTCTCGAGACTCGTCACGACTCCTACATGGAAGACAACCCCCTGCCCTCACCTCTGATGGGTGCAGATGGAGAAATCCCTCACGCTGATGACATCGCCCAAGAACTTCAAAACTTCTTGGCCAAGCGCGGGGATCGCGATGCCCCTGACGAGGTTGTCGACAAACCGTAGGGCTCGCCGGCCTTTAGTGTCCGGACTGCAGGTCGAATCGTGTCATAATGTCGGGGAAGGCCCTGCAAGTTCACGTTCGTGATACTTGACAAGGGTTTTCTTACTGCCCGTCACACAGTGGAGCAGGTGACCCATGGCTCAGCGCACACCGCCGGATTCCAGTGCGGGAAAAAAGTCCCCAAGGCCTAGCCTCATGGATCGTGTCCGAGGTTTGGGACGTGGCTCGACGAAAACCGACAAGAAAGCAGCACCAACACCTGTGACTCCAGCAGCCAAAAAGCCCGCCACGACTGGCACCAAGGCAGCTCCCGCAGCCGCATCCAAATCTTCAGCATCGAAGACCCCGGCACAGAAGCCCGCGGTGAAGAGCCCCGTCGCGAAAAAGCCCGCGGCAAGAAAGCCCGCGACTAAGCCCGCTCCCGCGAAGACCGCGGCGAAGAAGGCTCCAGCATCGAAGACTCCTGCCACGAAAGCTCCCGCCAAGAAGCCTGTGGCGAAGGCGCCCGCAACGAAAAAACCTGCAGCGAAAACGCCGGCGGTAAAGAAACCAGCGGCGAAGAAGCCTGTGGCTAAGGCGCCTGCAGCAAAAAAGCCTGTAGCAAAAAAGCCCGCGACTAAGCCCGCTCCCGTGAAGTCTGGCGCAAAGAAAGCCCCTGCCACGAAGGCTCCTGCGAAGAAGGCCACCACTGCCGCCCCCAAAGCCAGCACGGCGACCCGGGGCAAGAAAACTACCGCGGCTGCCCAGGCAGATATCGGCAGTGACGAAGAAGAGCCTGCTGTCATCGAGCTGGAGGGTTCGGATGCTGTAGCGGAGGTTGTCCCCGACGCTGTGGCAGAGAAGCTCGGCGCGGAGATTATCGCCGGTCTTGCCGAGATTGCCGGTGACGATGAGGACGAGGTGGAAAAAGAAGCCCTCCCTCAAGGAGCGCTACTTCTTTCCAGCACCGACGATGACGACGCCCCGATTATCTCCACGACGATTACCGGCGCGACGGCTGACCCGGTCAAGGATTACCTGAAGCAGATCGGTAAAGTTGCGCTGCTGAATGCGGAGCAAGAGGTCGAGTTGGCTCTGCGAATTGAAGCCGGTCTCTTCTCCGAAGAGAAACTCTCCGGGATGACGGCCTCGCAACGCACAACCAAGCTTGCTCGAGAGCTTCACGAAATCGCTAAAGATGGTCAGCGCGCGAAGAATCACCTCCTCGGGGCAAACCTTCGGTTGGTTGTCTCCCTGGCTAAGCGTTACACCGGGCGCGGCATGCAGTTCCTCGACCTTATTCAAGAGGGCAACCTGGGATTGATTCGCGCTGTTGAGAAATTCGACTACACCAAGGGCTTTAAGTTCTCCACCTACGCCACCTGGTGGATTAGGCAGGCCATTACTCGCGCGATGGCCGATCAGGCGCGGACAATTCGTATCCCCGTTCACATGGTGGAAGTCATCAACAAGTTGGCCCGTGTTCAGCGCCAAATGCTGCAAGATTTGGGCCGAGAGCCCACCCCCGAAGAGCTGGCTCGCGAGCTGGACATGACCCCGGAGAAAGTTGTGGAGGTGCAGAAGTATGGGCGCGAGCCTATTTCCCTGCACACCCCGCTTGGCGAGGACGGTGACAGCGAGTTCGGCGATCTGATTGAGGACACCGAGGCGGTTGTCCCCGCCGACGCTGTGGGCTTCACCATGCTGCAGCGTCAGTTGGAGATGTTGCTGGATTCGCTCTCGGAGCGCGAGGCCGGCGTGATTCGCATGCGCTTTGGCCTTGGTGATGGTATGCCGAAGACGCTCGACCAAATAGGAGACACATTCGGTGTCACGCGTGAGCGCATCCGCCAAATAGAGTCCAAGACGATGGCAAAGTTGCGCCACCCGTCCCGCTCGCAGGCGCTCCGCGACTACCTCGAGTAGGCCCCGTGGGTAAGGTCCCCTCGTTCGTCATCGCAAAACTTTTGCGGTTTCTTACGCGGTTGCGCGGGGGTGGTTCGGCGTTTCCCGGGCTTGTCTTGATGAAGCTCAGGCCTCAGGTGCTTCGAGAAACCCTGGGGTCACTGCGCCTGGGAACGGTTTTTGTGTCGGGATCTAATGGAAAATCAACCACCACCACGATGATTGCCGCACTTCTGCGTGCACACGGCATAGCGGTGTTCTCTAACCCGGCGGGAGGAAACCTGCCTCAGGGTCTCGCGTCAGCGGTGGTGGGGGATGCCGGTCTTGGTGGGCGCGTGAGCGCTGATATTGCCGTTGTGGAAGTTGACGAGGCTTACGCAGGAATGATTGCTGATGCCCTCACGCCGGATTGGGTAGTTCTGACCAACATCCAGGTCGATCAACTGAACAGGTTCGGTGAACCAGAGAACGTCTATCGAATGCTGAGAGATCTGGCGGCCAGGGCGACCACGGGAGTGCTGGTCAATGCGGGGGACCCCAACCTCGTGGCTCTGGGAGCCGAAATTGCAGCGCGGGGATCTCGAGTGGAGTTTGTTGACCTCTCCCCGGACGCCCTCGCTAGTGCACGGCACGGGGTCGTGGCGGCTCCTCTGCATTCCGAGGCACCCGAGAGCCTGCAGGGAAGCCCTGCAGCGGTGCTGTCGACCACGAGCGGAGCGCGAGCGGCTATTCAGGTGGAGGGCGAGGATATCGCCCTGGATCTGCCCGCGCCGGGGCTGCACTACGCCGTTGATGCGACATTGGCAGTCGGATGTGTGTCGTTAGTGAGCGGACGGAACCTTGATCCTCAGATCGTGGCGCACTCGATGGGTCAGAGCGTCCCGGTGTTTGGGCGGGGGGAGACAATCTCGTTCAAAGGTGCCGACATTGCGCTCACCATGATGAAAAATCTCCCGAGCTTGCAGGCCAACCTGGACGCAATGACGGAGTCCCCTGAGCTTGTCTGGGTCGCGGTAGATGAGGGAACCCCGGATCCTTCCTGGATATACGACGTCGAGTTGGGGGTGGTGGACCACGTCGACGTGCTGACGGGGACCAAGGCGTGGCAGTGGGCACTCTTCCTGGACTACCGCGGTATTCCTTACGGCAGGGTTATTGAAGATACGTCGGAGGCTCTTCTTGAGGTTCGACGAATGGCTGCGGAGAAGGACGTCGCTGTCACCGCCATCGTGAACTACGAGCAAATGATGCTGATCCGCCGACTCGCCGGGTATAAAGAACTCGAGGGTGTCCGATGACGCAGTGGTTCACCATCGCCCGGGTGTTGCCGGAGCGCTTAGGTCTCAATGGCAGCTCTGCTTCTGCGGAGATTGTGGCCATGACGCTTCGCCAGATGGGCCACGAGGTCGCCATCGTCGACATTCACGGCCCGCAAGATGCCCCCGGCACGGTGGATATTGTGACGGTGGGCAGTGGGTCAACTTCCCAAATCAGCCCAGCGGCGACTGAGTTGATTGGGCTGGTTCGGCTGTTCCAGAGCTGGAAACAGTCAGGCGCTTACTGGATTGCTCTGGGCTTGGGATGGGATCTCCTGGGGGAGGCGCTGATTACCGCTGGGGGAGATGCAGTTCCCGGCGCGGGCGTGTTTCCCTCTCGAGCTGACCACCGGACCGGTCGGTTCGCGGGCGAGGTTCACGGCCTTGACTACCGAGGGCGAGAAAGCGCTGGCTACATCAACCAGGTCGGAACGACGGAAATACTGGAGGGGCAGTCGCTGGTGACCCTCCAGAGTCCCCCCGAGGGTTTACCGGTGGCCGAGGGTGTGCGAGGTGAAAACCTTTTTGCGACACGACTGGGCGGACCAGCTCTTGCCCTCAACCCCCATTGGGCACTGGATATCGCCTCAGATGTTCTCCTCTCGCGAGGCCTGGAGCCGGAGATTGGCGAGTTTCACCAGCGGGTGGATACCGCTGCCGCCGAGGCCAGAAGCCGAATTATCCGTCGGTTGCGGTCTCGTCGATAAAGCGACGAGGAACGTGGTGCGCCACCGAGGCGACAACTTCATCCCCAATTGTTCCCGCCCACCTGGCCCAGTCTTCCGCTCGCGGTGATGTCCCCTCGGCATCTCCCCAGAGCGTCACGGAGTCTCCCACAGCGGGCAGAGGGCTTCCGTCGGGAGCTGAGATGACCATATGGTCGGCCTCGACAGACTCGATCCTGAAGCGCACACCACCGTGGGACACCCAGCCTTCAGCCGTGACGGGCGGAAGTAGGCCATCACCAAAACCCATCCCGAGTGACGCGTACTTGCCATCACTCGAGTAGGACAAGACTCCGGCGCGGACAGCCATCACGGGCTGGAAGCCCAGCTCTTGAGCAGTGCGGTCATCAAAGGGGGAGACTCCATAGGCAATAATCCCGATTCGCACGAGGTCGAGGCGGGTCTCGGGAAGTTCGGCCGCCGCCGCGGAAGCCGCAATGTGGAGTAACTCTGGGGTGAGCCCACCCTCCCGAGCGATGGCGACTGCGTCGTAGAAGCGCTGTAGGGAGTTGTGATCTTCCTCCGGGGAGGTATCGGCGAGGTGCGACCAGATCGCGACCACGCTCACGTGGCCCTCTTTCTCAAGCTCTGCAGCTCGTCTCACCAACTCGGGCCACAACTCGGGCAGGGCACCGTTCCTGTGTAAACCGGTGTCGATTTTGAGATGGACCCGAGTGCCGAGTCCCGGCGCTTGCGCGCGCAGGAGTTCCAGTTGCCAGACTCCGGAAATTCCTACATCGAGGCGGGCCTCTGCCGCGCCGGCAAAGTCGCTGGAGGGGGAGTGCAACCAACACAGCAGGGGGATGTTGGGATCCACTGCACGAAGAATCTGTCCCTGCGTGATGTCGAGGACGGCGAGCGCATCAGCTCCGGCCTCCACTGCTGCGCGTGCGAGCTCAACACCCCCGTGCCCGTACGCCTCGGATTTGATAGCGACCATAAGCTTCGCGTCACCGGCGAGGCTCTTACGGGCCTGATCGATGTTGGCGCGGAAAGCGGAAAGCGAGATGACAGCGTGGCAACGCTCCTCTACTCCCATATCGTCACCACCCGCGGGGCAAGGTGCGCAACCAACAAAGAGCTCGGTCGACCCGACCACTGCGACCACTCCCGGAGGGTGGGGGTCGAACCCCAGATGGTGGCGACGTCGCCCAAGGACGCCGGGGTGTCCCCGATGTCGAGAACCATTTGGTCCATGGCGATTCGACCAGCGATGAGATGTGTGGCGCCCGAGAGCGCCACGTGGCCCTTCATGGACGCAGTTCTTGGCACTCCGTCGGCAAACCCTGCGCTGATCAGCGCAAGGGTTGTTTCTCGAGGGGTTTGGTACTGGTAGCCATAGGACACCGGTGTTCCCGCCGCTACTCGCTTGAGCGAGACAACGTCAGCTTCGAGGGTGACCACGACGTGCGGGCCCTCGAGCCAGTTGATTGAGCCCCTGGTGTCTGGGGCTGTTGCTGGGAGAACAGAGAGCGCGCGGTCGGCTTCCGAGATGACAGCTTCCGCGAGGCCTGCATCCCGAGCGATGGCACTAACGCGCTCTAGGCCGAGTCCATAGGCGTTGGACCGGAGGTCGGGGACGAGTCCCTGGACACTGAGTTCGGCAAACGCGAGCGCGAGTGCCTCCTGGGAGAACCTGACTCGTCGCAGAGGTGCGCTCAGGCTAGCTGGCGCGGTCATCCCGTAGGCGGTCTGTCTCGTCGTGCCAGCCGACCACCTTGTCTCCCAAAGACTCACGGTGCTTAGCTGCGTGGTGTCCGCAGAAGAGCAGTTCTCCGGCAGCGAGGGTGACCCGGACGTAAGCCTGGGCGCCACAGCTGTCGCACTGATCCAGGGCGCCGAGTGCCCGGGGGGTCTCGAGGGTTGCTTCTGCGGTCTCGGGTGCTGCGTGCGACATTCCATCTCCTCGAGGTCGTGTGGGCTGTTGCACTATTCCACCACGCCCACCCGACATTCCCCTGCCAGACTCTCCCAGTTTCGCCCACCGCGTATTGGCCCCCTCCGGCGGGGTTAGGCCGCCTGCGCGGTGGTGACCAATAGGCTCATGGCGTTGGTTCGCGAGGAAAGAGAGATTGTGCCCTCACCTGATTACTCCGCCCGGCACCTGACGGTCCTGGAGGGACTCGAGGCGGTTCGTAAACGTCCGGGTATGTACATCGGGTCGACGGACTCTCGCGGACTCATGCACTGTCTGTGGGAGCTTATTGACAACTCGGTCGACGAGTCGGTCGGTGGNCANGGTGCGGACATCACAGTCGANGTGCACTCCGATGGAAGCGTCCAGGTAGGGGACCAGGGACGCGGGGTTCCGGTCGATATTGAGCCACGCACGGGTCTGACAGGTCTCGAGCTTGTGTTCACGAAACTCCACGCGGGTGGAAAGTTTGGGGCGGGTTCGTATGCAGCATCGGGCGGACTCCACGGGGTCGGAGCATCCGTCGTAAACGCCCTGGCGGAGCGCCTCGACGTCGAGGTGGATCGCGAGGGCAAGACCTGGGCCATGTCGTTTCACCGCGGTGAGCCCGGAGTTTTTCACGACGGACCCCAGGGCCCTCTG
>JGI10211J34971_10004231_pt1 | contig 11411 bp, 25 predicted proteins | sample Etolagsediment_FD_34971 | JGI IMG/M metagenome (IMG submission 34971)
GCCCATGTTCTAGTTCTAAGCTGTTGTTCTGTGTTAGCTGTAACAATAATGGTTGCTCCTAACCTGGTAGAAAGCATCCATAAAATAATCCAAGAGACTAATGCAGACTTTCCAATACCCCGGCCTGAACCAACTGCCAATCTAAACATCTCTGGTAAATCAATGGCTTCGTTTTTTCTAATATGGTTTGAGATATCTCGCAAAATTTTTTCCTGCCACTTACGAGGACCAGTAAAATGTTCGAGGGGGGTATCCTTTTCACCCCAGGGGAAGACAAATTTAACAAAGTTTAATGGATCATCTTTGATGTTAAGTGACCAAACTGCGGTCATTAATTCTCTTTCTTGGTTAATTGGATATTTCATATTTCAAAAAAATTAAAAAATTTTAGTTCAACAGTTATACGTATATACGCCCCCCCCACGCACGAAAGGGGGGGTCAAATCGTTAATCCTCTATTTATTACACACACGCACACACGCACGAACGGACGGGGCCTAGATTCTCTAAGCGTCATTGGGGAGAAAAGGGGAGCCACTAAGAGGGAACCCCGTCCGAATTGTTTATATAGTCGTCCTGGCCTTCCTGGTCGCTCGTGCGTTCGCTCGTGCGTTCCCGTGCGTCCTGGAGATTGAGTTGTTCCGTTGGCTCGTCCGGGCGTACGTCCAGGATGCGGGAGTTTGCGTTGGATAAGATCCCGGCCAGGTCCAGGTTATGATTTACTTCTTGACGATCTGCCCATTGATCCGGTGCCCGGTTCTTTAAGTAGAAGATTTGTGCAGTGACATTGCCATCCCGTGCGGAAGTCATTAATGCGTTAGATATTTTTTCTACGCCTAAGGCTTCCCCTTTTTTTATAGCTTCCTCAATTTCCGCATTTTCTTTTCTGCGTCTATCAATAGTCGACCAGGAGACACCGAGGCATCTTGCAATTTGGCCTGAGGTCAAACCCTGGGAACCAAGTTGAACAATCTTGGCCAAGGTATCCGGGTCATTTAATTTAATTTTCTTTCTTCCTGGTTTGTTTGGCATAGCCTATTCTAATGCAGTTTTGAGTAAGTTAATCATCTTTTTTTTAAAATAAGTTGACATTCTGATATCACCTATGAGAGAATCAAGAAACCTAGGGAATACCTGGGCATTTTAAGGAGATAGAAAGAATGATAAACGCTAAAGAAAAGAAATTAATAGAGGACGGATTTAATAGGTTGTATTTATTAGATCATCAAACCTGGACACCATACCGGGAAAATATTTTCAACATCAATCGCAAAGGCGAGAGAAAACACCGGGACACATTCGGAGGTCAGAGACATTATCCGGCAAGTGCATCAATATCCTTGGTAGCCAAGTATTGGTCAGTCAAGCATATTCTTGATGCTCTGTATCAAACTCATAAACCTTACCAGGTAAAAGACTTTTTAGTTATTAATGAGTCCGCATTTCTTGGCCAAGCATTGGCAGAGAATTACCGGGAAGAATTATTAGAAAGTTTCCTAGACTTTGATTTTGATAAGTTCCAACGATTCGATTATTGCGAAATGGTTTGTGATGCTAACGATTCATGCGAGTCAACCAACCAACAATTTTTAGATTCGATTGAGGTTGCATAATGAAAGTCTTAATAGCTTGTGAAACTAGCGGAACAGTTAGAAATGCTTTCCTGGATCGTGGCCATGACGCCTGGTCTTGTGATGTCTTACCATCTGATGATTTAACCAACAGGCATATTCAAGATGATGTCCTGGAAGTTCTCAAGATGGAATCCTGGGATATGTTAATGGTGGCTCATCCGCCATGTACCAGGTTATGTAATAGCGGGGTCCGGTGGCTACACAAGGCCCCACCAGGTAAAACATTGGCCGAGATGTGGGAACAGTTAAACCAGGGGGCGGAATTGTTTTCTAAACTTTGGAATTCTGATGTCCCTAAGGTGGCCATTGAAAACCCGGTGATGCACAAATACGCAAAGGCCAGGATCAAAAACTTTGAGCCATTTACCCAAAGCGTTCAACCTTACGAATTTGCAGACAGCATAGACGCTGAAGACAACGTAAGTAAAAGGACCTGTTTATGGTTGCGGAACTTACCGCCATTAATTAAAACCGGAACGCTAACCAGGGAAACCGCCAGGCATGACATACATAATGCATCACCTGGTAAGGATCGTTGGAAGGTTAGATCAAAATTTCACAAAGGCATTGCCCAGGCAATGGCCGACCAATGGGGGAAATAAAAATGTACGAGGTAATAATTGAATATGATAACCAGGGGCCGGTCGTTGTGATGCGGTCCCAGGATCTGAGCAAGTGCCTGGATAAACAAAAAAGATTGATCCAGGACGGACATTTAGATTGTTTTATATCGAGGGTGAAAAAATGACTTTTGAACAAGCCAAATATAAATACAACTGTTATGCCCGGGATGTCCTGGGATTAGTTGGCGAGTTAGATATTCCGAGCCGGGATATGTCAACGAGCATTAGTGTTAGCAACTTTGAAACAAATACCAAGAATTTAATTTGGATTTTAAGAGATGCTCAAGATATGAATATTGCAACCATTAACGCTGATACGGGCAAAGTATTATGAAACAAGAAGAAACAACCCGTATTAATTACCGAGGCGTTGCGGTGGATCTAACTATTACCAGGAATTACTTTGAAGGCATAGACCATATCGAAGTTCAAACCCTGGACGATCACCCAATACCATTAACTGAAACCGGGTACAGATCCCACTTTTGCCATATGTCCGGAACTTTTACCATGGACCAGGCCATTGAATGGTTTTACCAGGAGAACGGAAAGAAAGATTCCAACGGATTCCAGGATGACTTCTTTTCTAGCGTCTCACATGAGCCACACGCAACGCAAAGCATCAAACAGGATGCAACCCACCAGGATATAAAATCTTTTAACTCTGAGCCTCTGACGAAACCAGGGGCAAAGGCAAACCAACCATCATTATTTTAATAAGGAGATAAATATAATGAACGAAACATTAAACGAAATAATCCAGGACTTGGCGGACCTAAGTTATACCGCCCTGGATTTAAAGGAAGATATCACCACCGGTGAACCATCTGTTGAAACCGCCCTGGAAAAGATAAACAGGATTCACCGAGTCTTGATCTTTAACCAGGATAAATTAATTGAATTAACCAAGGGGGAAGAATGAATATTGAATATATGAAACTAGAAAGCATATATTGTGCATTACAAGAATTGAAAAACAAATATTCGATTCCGGATGATGACTGCGATCTTGAAGATGCTTTTCAATTTACGGAAGATTTAAGAGAACCATATTTAAACGAGGTAAAACTATGACTCAATATAAAGACATGATAGACCAGGCCCGGCAATTGCTCAGAACGGAACGGGAAAACGCACCAAGCATGAGTAAAGACTTCAGCAAAGACTATTGGATTTTAACTTATCCATGCGGGAAGATTGTTAAAACTTATCAGGATAAACGCAAGAAAGATATCGTTATCCAGGAATCATATAGCGGGGGTGAATTATGAGCAGAGGATGTTGTAATGAGTGTGGCTATAAAGCTGATTATATTATTGATAATAATAATTATGCAGATAATGGCTACAAAGATTTAAACCAAGTGCCAAAAGATAAAATGCTTTGTGGCGTATGTTATGAGGAGAACGAAAATGATAGTTAATCTAATACAACGCATTAAACAATTTATGGGTAAGTGTCCAAGTTGCAAAGGCTTTGGCACCATGCCGGACGGAACAACTTGCCGGGATTGTTGGGGGTCCGGGCGTGATTGAAATAATAGGCTACATCTTCGGTATTGGTTTTCTCATATGGCTTATCGCCTTTATCATTCTTTATGCGGTAGCCAAGCACTACGAGAACAGATAATCAATACCCGGGGCGAATGTTTAGGGTTTTTCTCCAATCCCCTTGAACGCATCTCGCCCCACCTTTAATATTTAACCATGCAACGCACGAACGATAAATCCCCACGCACGAACGAAGATCCGCACCACCCCGTCTGCACGAACGGATATGACGAATACCCAATCGATCCGGCCATCCTACAACAGGCAGAAAACTATACTTTCAGCGATCCCCTTGCTCAGACAATTCTTCGATCATTACGACACCCAGGCCCACGAGCAACAAATGTTTCCGGACGCCCGGTTTCGCTTGTTTAACGATCCTACGCTCACCCTCGACCGCTATCCATAAGATCCCCGCATCCACCAACTCATCCACGCAACGCCCGACTGTGCGTCTATTCAACCCGGTCATCTTGCCATAATAAACATACGCATCATGCGAGGAACAGCTTAAAATTCTGTGCCTTTCGCAGATGGACCATAAAACGAGCTTGGTTGCCGGGCGTAAGGATGTATCTCCCGCACGGGAACGAAACCATTTCCACACGCACGATTTCAATTTCGAATAACTCTTATACTTACTCAGCACGGACGCACGAACGCATCCGGATTCACTCTCTTTATCCGGGATAGAATTTTCAATCCACCAGAACTGATCGCTCATTCATACACTCGCTGAATATAGGGAGGCCCTTCCAGGGGCCTTCCTATTTGTCTTGTTTGGGATATATGGTACATCTAGTACCCTTCATAGGTACTACTAGTGCCATAGTATGGTACTACTAGTGCCATTAAACGAGAAGATTGTGCAACCAGGCATGGAGAAATTACCCCATTTTGGGGGGTAGAGCCGGGGTAATTCTCATCATTAATTAAGGAGATTAGATTCCCGATTGCACAATCAAAGTTTAACATTATTACTTGTGATTNCCGAANGCTAATTGATGAATAATATTCTCAATCGATTTAAGGTTTCGCTTATCTTCCATGGTTGGCTTGGCCTTCTTAATGATAGGTTTACCATGTTCTGCTAACGCATTAATAATTAACTGCACTTCTTTATCACTTGCTTGAATTTTTACTAACATCTTTATTTTCCTTTTTCTTTTTCTTGTTAAATATTCTATCGAAGTTATCTCGATATTCTTTGGTATAAATTAGATCCCTTGGTTTATCTCCCTTCCCGCTCATTCGATCCTCCTGGTAATTGTTCCGCATCAAACCATCCGCATGGGTAATTAATCATTATCTTTTCTCCCGGTTATTATTTCAAAATGATTGAGGGTGTTATCCTCAATCGCCTGTTTAAACTTTTCCTTTAACTGATCCTGGTTTAGATCTATGGCACCATCCATGTAAATGACTGCCTTGACTGTATCCTGGTTAATTTTGCTCATATTAAAAATCAAAGTTAATGTTTTTCTTTTCATAAACTTCTAGGACTGCCTCACGCCTTATCAATGTCATGGCATTGGTATCCATTTCACTAGAGTTAGCTTTAACCACCTGGAAATTTACAACTCTGGTTCTATCAAACTCTAATCCCTCATCCGCACAAATATTTTCCGCAGTCTTTTCATCTACCAAAGATATTGTGGCGGCCATCCTCATTCCGTCCACGATAGCGGCGGAGCCCCTTATTGACGAACGAGAATCCCAACTTGATTCCTGGGTCTGCAATCCGGCCTTGCTCATATGATGGATAGATAAAACGGAACACTCAAACTTTGATGCAATGGAAGAACAGAACTGACAATACAATTGAGCCGCTTCCTGGCTCGTTGTAATAGGTGCTGCAACAAAAGATTGTATTGGATCTATCACAACCAAAGATAAATCTGGAATGGTTGAGATCTCATTGATTAACTCATGGGCCTCGGGTGTTAGATCTAATCCCCTGGCATCATCTTTTAATAATATTAATGGTTTAGGTGCATCCGGAACTGTATAGGCAAAAACGTCATACTCCGCATCAAATCTTTTATCGCCTTTATCTAACGCTTTGGTCCTTCTAAAGACTTCACTTCTATCATCCTCGGCCATTAACATTAAAACATTACCGGCATTTTTAATTGGTTTATTTAACCAGGTGCCTTGCCCTTGTGATACTTTGATCGCTAGATCTAAGGCCAACATACTTTTACCAACACCACCAACTGCCGCCAATAAACTAGGTTTAGATTTTTCTAACAATCCCTCAACCAACCAGGAACGAGGCGGTGGTTCACCCTTTAATTGTTTAATAGAGAAACTTCTAATGCCTAAACCTTGATCGCTTATCTCTAACTTAACTGCATCTAGGCCTTGCTTGATAGCCAAATCATTGAAATCACCTTCAATGGATGGGATTCTAACCAAACAATTGTAATACCTGGTGGCTATTTCTTCCGCTTTCTTGCGTCCGATATCAGTTTTATCATTATCAAAGGCTAAATAGATCCTGGCGTCCGTCTTTTTTCTTATGTTTTCTACTGCATCATTACCAAAGTTAGCTGAAAAAACACAAGCCACGGGTATTTGTGTTGCATCCCATACGCTTACNCCTGTAGCCATGCCTTCAACCACGACCAACGATTCAACTTTGTTTAAAGAATTAAAATCAGTACCAATTAAAAAGATATTGCCTTTAACTTGACCGGCAGAGACAAACCTTTTAGATCCATCTTCCTGGATATATTGCAATGATCTAATCTCACCATCTAAATTATAGATAGGCACGACCAAAGATTTATTGTGTAGTTTTAAAGAATAACTTTTGATTTTTTTAGCTTCCAGGTAAGGATGCTTGATAACCTCTGAGTAAGTTTTAAAACGATTCTGACAATCTTTTGCGACTTCCTCATACCTTTGTAGCTTTTGTTTCTTGGCCTCTTCCTGGGCCTGTTGCATCTTTAACTGTAGATCTTGTCTTTCATTTGGAGTAAGTGTATTGATCTGGACAGAACTCCATTTGTATTCCGCCCCCGTTCTCCAATTTCCGTAAGTTGCGAATATGTGATTATGAACAACATTAATGACATACCAACCTGATTTCTCATTACCTTTATCCGGCCTCACTCCCGGAGTTGCTTGTACTGGGATCCTTACCAGATCACCGCTTGTGTTTAGAAAGCCGACATTTAATCCTATTGTCTGCATTTCTGCAATAAGATCAGCTTCATTGCCTCTATTTTTTTCTAAATAACTCTTATCTTTATTCAGTCCGTGTCTTATCTTGTATTTTGTAAGATCCATCTACCCCGTTCCTTGCCCTTTCATTGGCGTGTTTTAAATATTCCCTGGTATAACTCTCAAAAAAATTGACCCTATCGTCCTCACTCCAATCACGAAACGCCCAACTTTTATTTTTAACAGAAAATTCCTTATATCTTTCTTTCAGTTTAGATTTAGCATGAAGAACACCGGCCCTAGATACTTGTGCCACCTTAGGCGATCTATTACCTTTCTTAATCTCTTCTTGATGTTCCATGCTACAGGCTCCAAACCATTTACCATCAACCTCGACCAGAAGAGGCCCTACTGGATCGCCACAGCAACCGCATAGTGAGGGCCTATCTGATTCTAAAAAGTTAAAATGGGATGTTTTCTTCGACTTGACTGTTGGAAACAGGCTCATCCACCTTTACTTCTTTTGTTGACTTAGGTGCTGACCACCCCTTGCCTTTCATATCATCAATAGCAATGTAGCCTTTTGCATCTTTAACTGCGTGTGCTCTTACTCTTGAACCAACCATAGCGGAACTATCATCCGGAAAACCATCCGGAAATCCACAGGCTAGTGCCAATCCATGCAATGATGATAGACCAAGGTTAATCGCACCTTCACTTGTATCATGGTCTACTGTAAAAGCATGACCAATCATAAAGTTAGGTTTATCAACGACTCTAAAGAGAACCTTTAAAGCCACCCATCCATTCTTACCCTGGATTTCCTCATCAGAAACATATTCAAAATCATATGTTCCTGGTTCGAGTTCTTCCAAAATACTACTTTCGGCCTGAGCCTTATACTTACTTAAATCCATATATACTCCTTATCCTGGATCGTAGCTGTGATAGTCCGAGATATATTCCACGAACTCTTCACAGTCTTGGTTAATACAAATAAGTTGATGTAAGCCATCGAGAGGCAAATCGTTGTTATCCGGATCCATGCTATCAATCAAAGGATTTAATAACTTTTGGATCTTAGCCATAACACGCTTTGTTCTTTCGACTTCCCCCAACTTACTCACCTTTATCTTCCCCCAACATAGCCTTTCTAATTTCCGGCCATGAGAAGGGAAGAACATCCGGTAATGCGTACCTATTTTTTGCAAGATAGGCAGGTTTCTCACGACAGTAAGCAACCACATCCCCGGCCACCGCTTTTGTTGTCATTGTTCCACCTTTCCCCTGGACCTTAACAGTACCAAGTTTATAGTTTGCAAAGAAACAACAATCGCTGTGTTCTAAAATCAAATCTGCGGCCTTGCGGTGCAGTTTTAATTCATGTCTATCAAAAGCCTCAATCTCTGGAGACTCAAATCTTTTAATCTGATTATGTGCAATCTGCAAAATAATCATACCCTTATCTTCACGCAAGATATTTAATAGATCTATGTATTGACGCCAATATCTCAACACCTCAACATAACCTTTACCATATCCAGGTTGTTCAATCGATTTCCAACCATTGTCTTGACAGGCTTTATCCCATATCAGTGGTTCTAACCAATCTAATGAATCAATAACCACAGTTTTGAATTCGTGATCTTCGTCAATAAGGCTTTGTAAATGGCCCATGACTTCATCAAAAGATTTACATAAATCAAATTGTGGTGCATCAATTGTACCCATACCATCTTCAGTCAATATGAAAATTGGTTTTGGCATCTGTGAACCAAAATAAGTTTTACCTACTCCGGCCCCACCATAGGCAACAATCCTAGGTGGTTTTTGTTTTGACTTAGTTCTTATATCAGCTAGACTCATTCAACCACCTCAACTTTATTATCATCACCCTCAACAGCTTCTTTCAAAGCATTGCTGTAGTGCCTTCCAAGTATCTCTAACTTCTCGACTTCAAAGTTAGCGTTAGCAATCACATCTAGTCTTTGTTTATTAACAAGTGTGACTTTGTTATATAGAATCTTATTTTCATCTGATAAGTCTTCTACTTTGTATTCTTTACCATCTTCATCNAAGGTAAAGGTTAGTTCTTTTTCTTCAGACATTATTTTTCTCCCGTATTAAGTTTAAAAGTTTCACAAAGACTGCGTCCATTACAGAATTTGCAATGATCCCCAAATACATATTTAGGGTTTTCATCCATACAAGCATCCGCCCGTGGTTTCAGAAAATCGAATCCCCAGTTAGCAAGATTTTCCCCGGTGGTTTCCCATGTCTTAACCGCCCGTTCTTTCTTTACTCCTCTAGGTTGAACTATCGTTAGTTCCATAATTGTTTCAGCATTGCCATACCTGGTTAATGCACCCAGGCCATAGATCATTAGCTGTTTGTTATATTCCGGTGAGACTTGCCATTTACCAGATTTTAAATCTATTACACATATGCGACCTTCTGAAAGAATAATTGCATCAGCAGTACCCCATATGTTTTCACTTATCTCTTCCATTGAAACTTGTTCTTCAATTAACAATTTACCATTAAGGTCTTTTGTTCTTGTTTCTACATAGTCTGTGTAGATCTTTGCACAATCGATCATTTCTTGATCTATCTCTATCTCAAAGTCCTCAACCATTTCAACTTTGCCAAGCCAATAATCTTCTAAAGATATGTCACCATCTAAATGTCCTTTCATTAATATCTCAGACATCTGGTGAACCAAAGTTCCAGTCACAGCCGGGATGCTTGTGGTGTACGGAACTTGTGCCGCCAACTTAGGCATACCAGGACAGACAGTCCATTTGTCTGAAGCTGAAGGGGATAGTAGTGCGTGTTTACTAGGCATTGTTGGAAATGTAAGATTCTTTTTCTATTCTTTTAACATCATCAAGATCATACAAAATGGTGCCGGTTATTTTCCAATAACCAGGTCCAATACCTTTTGATCTTTTATTGTCTATTGTTTTTTTGCTAACACCCCAGCGTTTGGATAGTTCGTCAGCATCTATAGTGTTATTGATGTCAAATTCTTTCAGATCTTTTATTTCCATAAATTTCCCTTTTCTCAGATTTCACCTATAATACCTCAATATTACTAATAATGGTAATATTTATTTAAAAAATAAGGAGTATTTATGTCAATAGACAAAGCTACACCACAGGACTGGGATCAAGCAAGAGATCGCTTGGCCTCCAACAACCAAGTAGGTGGAGATCACTACAATAAGGGAACCAAGATTGAGCCGATAGATTACATAGTCGCAAACAATATTGGTTGGTGTTTGGGGAATGTAATTAAACTTGTGACCAGAGATAAGCATGACAAGATTGAAGATCTTATGAAGGCCAAGCATTACATAGACCTGGAACTTGAAAAGGTTTACGGGTTAGATAGTGATGGTAATAAGATACCAGAGGAGCTATTAAAAAAATCCTTATAGGAGTAATAATGAACTTATCTGATTTTGATGATCCGGTATTAAATGAAAGGAATAACAATACACCTGTTTATATAAATAGATACATTGCTCGTTCTTTGATTGATGTAGCTGGATCAAAAAATAAAGATCCTCAAGCGTTAGCGGAGTATTTCCTACAAATAGGAATAAACTCCGTTAAGCATTATCAGGGTCAAGAAGTTAAATTTGATATTGAAAGTCTTTAATTAAGATCTTTTAATATATCTTTGATGTTTTTGATAGCATCATTGTTTTTCATGTGCTCATCATTGATGGTTAGTTGAGCTTGGTCTAAAGGTTTAGAAAAAACCACATTCCTGTGGGTTATAGAAACAAAAGCAAATACATCTATCTCATTGTCTTTATATTTTCTATGAGCAACTCTTTGGCCTTTACGCATATCAAAACGCCAGTTGTTTCTATGTTCTTCTATTTTAGACTGAGTTTTAACTTGGCACTTATACAGTTTTAAATTATGTTCAAAGATGATGTCTGCGGATGCGTTGTGGGGTACAACTGCTACTGTGTCACAAACTTGAGAGAGTATTGCTGCTGTGAGATATTCACCAAAACGACCAACTCGTTCTGTTGTTAGGGGCATTTTATTCTTCTAGTTTTTCTAATAGTTTTAGATCTATTTTTTCTTGCAAATCAGGATATCGCAACCAAGTTTCAAATCTGGCAATTTTGTTATTTTGCTCCAAGGTTTTTTTGATTTGTTGTTTTTTTGCGTAAGATGGCAAGAATTTATATTCATCAGATTGTATTAAATCGAGAACTTGTTGTTTTGTATTTAATAATTGATGTTGTGCCATCATATATTCATATTGTTCAGGCGTTAAATCAACTCCCTGTACTGTTCTTCTTGGCATACTTGGATAATATTCAATATCTAATAACTCATTAAAAACAATATCATTGGTTATTTGTTGCTCCCTCGCAGGAGAAAATACTTTTCCAACCCTACCAAGAATATCC
>JGI10211J34971_10004232_pt1 | contig 11411 bp, 24 predicted proteins | sample Etolagsediment_FD_34971 | JGI IMG/M metagenome (IMG submission 34971)
ATAGTGCCTCTGGTTTTCTCTGAAAAAATGATAGTACGGAAATTGCGTGACGGCTCTAGCGATGATAGTCCATAAGGACATACCTACCAGGTGACGCTAGATTCCAAATGCTGCAAGGGAGTGCTCAAAACGTCCACAGTCCTTCACAAGCGACAGCATCTGTTCTGCAATGGAGTGAATTTCTTTCTGTGCATGAGATGAGTTTCTGAGTTTCTGGAAGTGAATGAAGGATCTAAAGTTAAAGGTCATTACCCAACGAAGTTGGTGTGCATAGGGAAGAACGTATCGACTCATCTCCTTGGCTCTGGATCTTGGAATCCCATGATCATCCATGTAAATCAGTAATTCGTGATATTGCTCATGGAGTTCTCTAATCAGTTCTATCGTCCTCTTTTTTGCATCCTCAGGCCAATCGCTAGGTAAATAGAAAATATCGTCCCTGAGTTCCTTGTATCGTGCAGATTCTGTGTTAATCGAAACTCCTGCTCTGTGTTTCAGACAATGGATGTGAGACGCAATGTCTCCTTGGACATGGAAAGAAATCATCGAATGTTCAAACGGAGTCCCATGTTCATGTTCTGCAAGAAACTTCAGAAGCTGTGGAATTCTGTCCACTTGTTGAGGAGTAATTTCCTTTTGTGTTGAGGCCCATGCTGCTCTTGCATGAGAGAGGTCACTTCCTGCAGCTTCCAGAAGGGTTACTGTGTTCTTTTGTGGCTCAGTGTTCATTCAATCCTATTTTGCTGGAAAAGTAATGGAAGCGTTCATCGTAGTAATTTGGAGGCTCCTTTGAAATCAAACTCTTTCTTGCAATCCAGAGACATCCTTCCCATGAGATAAAATCTCCCTTCCACATCAGCATTCCTTCGACATAAGGGCCTCGGTAGACTTTGGGGATCATCCCTCTTCTTTCCTTGAAGGAGCAGTTTTTTTGGTAATTGGTTTTGGGAACTTCGTAGAGGGCAATAATGACAGGGTAGGCAGCATTTTCCAAGGCCCAACTGCGGATACAGTTTTCTCTGGTTAGCTCAAGGTGGAGGTGCGTATAACGGTGGGAGTCCTGTTGTTTCTCTCTGCAGAAGCGTTTCCAATGCCAGGAAAAGATTTCCTCTACATGAACAATTCCATGATACGAAGAGGCATAATATTCCTGGTCACTGTATGTCCTTGAAACAGATTCTTCCATTGTCCAATTGGCTCCATTCCTTTTTGTTTCTAAGCCTGGAATACAGGCATCCGCACCGATCACAGTGAGCATAGAGGCAATATCCGTCCGTATAGATCACAGGGTCATCCTCCTTGATACACTTACGGTGGTCTTCTAAGACCTCAGGCATTTTCGTCTCGGTTTCCATGAAGTAACTTCTCTATGTAGACTGCACCATCCAAAAGCTCTTCCTGCAGATGAAGCAACCAATCACGATACTTCAGATCATTGCGATCCATTGTGACTCCGTATTTGCTTTTTCCCATTTCTGCTCGTTTGAGGAGCTTATCCGATACGCTTTGGTTGATACTGTCGGGGTTCTTCCAAGAAGGATTTTCCATTTATTCCTACAAAGTGATTCTTCCCACCACATTCATAGAATGCAATAGGAGAGTCCTGAGAGATCACATGAGTTTGTCCACACAAAGAGCACTGCATCTGAAGGCCAATTCGCTTCAAGGAATAAGGAGGAGTCATAAGTCATCCCAATAGGAATTACATTCTGATTTTTCCAAGCTTTTCTTTGATGCTCTTCTCTTCACGAATCAAGCTATCCAAGGATTGTTCCAAGGTCAGTGTTTCGATTACAGAAGAGCAAGGGAGGGAGGACAACATCGCTGCTGTCCATTTTATTTCGGAGCGTACTTTCTGAAGTCGTTTGGGGAGATCTTCAATGGAAGACATTACAAGGACTGCTTGAATCTTGTTTTACGAACTTTCTGTACAAGCCACGCAGGAGGACTCAGTGTGAGCAATTCTTCTTGATAAGGTCGTGGAGCAGGAGTTTTGTTCTTGATGGCTTCCTTGGCCTCTTCGATCCAATTCAGAAGATAACGGATGTTATCCCGATACTGGATTCTACCAACGTCCAACCCTTCTTCTGGCAAAGAAACAACACGAACCCCATAAGGAGGCTTCTTCTCCACAAAGATGAAGCGAAACTCCCAATCCTCTTCTCCAAGAATCTCACGAATCCCATCTGTATAGATAGCTGCCTGTACATGGTATCTCAAGTCATTAGACCACAAATCTTTTTCAAGTTTGTCTGCAGAGGCATCCATTGTGGATTTCAGGTCAATAATCACTTTCTGTTCGTTGTTTCGGAAATCACTTCTTCCTTTCATCAGTGTTCCCAACTCCCGATCATTCCACATCATTGTCTCTTCCACCTCACCAGCACTTGGACGAAGCATTTCTGCAGCAATAGGAGTGTTTTCCAAGGATTGCACCATCAAATGAATCATCTCCCAATCTGCAACAGAAATAATCGTCTTCCTTGGGTTGTCGGCTTCAAACTGAGCATATTCCTTCTTTCCTGCAGAGGTTCTACGATCCACCTCCGGAGCACAGACATACTCATTGATGAACTTGTGAGGTTCCAACGCTAGACAGTGGAAGGCAGACCCTACTTTCATGGCAGGAGTTTCCTGAGGAACCGTTTCAAAGAAATGATCCACAGAACGATTGATTCGATCCAGAGAGGATTTGGAAAGTCCTACTCCCTTGAATGCCTTCTGTTCCTCAAGATCTAGAATTCCTCTGTGTTTCTCATACATCCATGAGAATCGGTCTACTCTTTTCTGTAATTCTTCTGTATTTACCAACATCCATTACTCCTTGAAAAGTCCATCTAGGTATTTGTGCATGACCACACTTTGCAGATAGGAATCCCTGTCCTCATCATCTTCGGTAAAATTGTTTGGATCTCCTGTAATGACATTTACGGGCTTTAGAACCTGAATCTTTCCTCCCTTCTTCAGATAGGCTTCAACGGCCTTTTCCACTTCTTCTCTGGGGATTCCCTTGGTTTCCTTGTGAATAGAAATCTTTCGCATGTCTGCCTTGATTTGAGAGGTATGCACTTCCTTTACCGACTTCTTTTGAATGATCCCCATTTCTGTGAGTTTCTTGGTTAATTCTCGGTGTACCTTGTACCACGCAACTTTTTCTTCTCCTTCATACATCGTTCATTCTCCATTCCAGATCAGCGAATTTGGTGCAGTCCTTGTCGAAAGCAACCTGAACCTTCCCAGTGTTTGAAATCTTACCCTTCAGTACAGAGATCTCTGCAGTTCCCTTCTCATTGGAATCCAAGTTGTAATAGTCATCCCGATAGATGGAAAGGACACGCCATGCGGCCTGTTCAATGTTTCCAGATTCTCTGAGGTCGGACAAGGAAGGTCGTTTGGATTCTCTGGACTCCACACCACGATTTAACTGGGACAGTGAGAGAATATTGATGTTCAGAACCTTTGCAGTGTAGGCCAACATATTGACAGCATACCCCAGTTGTTCATCTCGGTTCCCAAACTTCCCAGCAATCGAAATAAGCTGCAGATAATCAATCACAACAAAGCGGACATTGTACTTACGGACACACCTCCGAATGATGGCAATCATCCGATTCAAGTCCTTGGTAATATCATCAATGAAGATACCAGCCTTCCCTTCAGAATTGGGGCCTCTCAAAATCTTGTGAGACAACTCAATCATGGACTCCCAATCCTCCTGTTCCAGGTCACCTTCAGAAATCTTCCGATAGGGAATCTTCGATTCAATGGAAATCATCTTGTCCATAACCTCTTCCTTCGACATCTCAATCGAAAAGAACAAGGCACTCACATTCTGTCGCAATGCAGAGTTCAGCAAAAATTGTGTCGCCAAACTTGTTTTCCCCATGCCAGGACGTGCAGCAAGAACATCAAAATGCTGGAATCTCAAACCACCACTCAATAGATTGTCCAGATCTTTCAGTCCGGTTGGGAGGATGTTGGAAGGGATCTTTCCCTGTTGTTTGTCATCAATGTATTGTGCTCTATCACGGAACAGATCGTCTGCACTGAAGATGGTTTGATCCACAGATTCTGCACGAATGTTCTCCATCTTCGTAACGGTCTCTGCAATCTTTGCCATTGGATCTTCTGCTTCTCCAATCTCTTTCTGTGCAAGTTGAAGCAACCGGAAGGACTCTCTCTTGGAAAACTCCCGAACCACCCGTTGAGCATAGAATTCTACAGAGGAAGGAGCAGGAGAGTTCCCTTGTATTTCTTCAAGCATGTTCTCAGAGACATCTGCATTCGGGTACAAGTCCAATGTACGTTGCGAGACACTGAGCGGATCAAGAGGCTCATTCTTCTCATACATCTTCTGCATTGCAGTGAAAATCTGCTGATTTGTAGAGTTAAAGAAGTCTTGTGGACTGAGGATTTCAATAACATTTTCGATTACCTCGTTGTTGAGCAAAATACATCCAATTACTGCTTTTTCTGACTCAATGTCGGAAAATCCGTTAGAACTACTCATAAATCACCTCTTCTTCCTGTTTGTTTACAATTTCCTTTGATTTGCTAAGAATCGTTTTGTATGTCTCTTCTGGGAGGAGAATCTTTGCAACATCATGGAATGTACCCATTAGGGTGTGTCCTTTGATTACTCTCAGGTGGTTTGCAAGAATTTTTTTCTGATTTCTCTTTATTCCAATTTTGTAATTGACACGTTTGCACCAATCCAAATCTGGCTCAAATCCTTCTGACTCTGCATGTTTTAGGATCATCTCTCTGGAAAGTTCGCACTCTCCAAGGATGTATTCAATGTCACCAAGTAACCTCTCTTTTTGCTCTATGGTTAGATGTGAAAGTTCATGAACACTTTTGAAATCAAAATCTGGCTGCTTTTCGATGGGATGTTTTGTAGGCATTTCAACTCCTGTTGAATGGTGAGGTGCGTATGGCGAACCATACGCATGAATACTTATTTCTTTTCAACGCTGAGAATTATCTCATTTGCTGCTTTCAGAACTCTGTCAGAAAGAGTTTCATTAAGAATAAGAGACACTTGGGACTGACTTGTCTTGAAACCTGAATTTCTCAGATATTCCACAATGTCCTGTTGCCGAATCCCATAGGAATTCAACTTCTTCTTCAATTCTGAAAAGTAACTATTCGATTCTCTGTCAATAACATACCTCATAATTCCTCTGTCGCTCCAGTTGTTTGGTTCTTGTGAGAGTTGAGAAGGCCAGCGAGTAGCTTTCTGTCAGAAAGAGAATTGGTTTTGCGCATCAAATCGTCCCATTCCTTGCTCAACGCTTCTTCAAAATTCTCTGAGCCAACTCGGTTGATGAACTCCTCTGCAATTTTCTGTGGACTCAGTCCAGATTTCGTATTACCGGAAATATTTCCGGAAAGATTATTATTTGAAGAAGAACCNTGTGTTGCACTTTCTGCATCATCATCCTCTCCTCCACAAATCCCAACAATCGCTTGAGCACAGTATCTCCGTGCATAGGTAATNGCAGAACCCATCTGTTGAGGATCTTTTTTGATTGCACTGATGTTGTAGGCCGACATCATCCACTGTCCAGAGGTGTGCTCCAAACGAGATATCAACTGATCCCCTGCAGGGAACTGAAGAAGGACAAGTCCTTGCTCATGAAGTTTTGAATTGATGGAAGTAAGTGTCTTCTCCAAGGAAGCAAAACGGTTCTTGAAGTGTGGATTCTTTGCATCGTATGCAATGACATCTCCAATATTCTCTTTTGCTGCTATGAGGGCTGCAACCAATTCGTTGGTTTTCTCAGATGTTGAGAAATTTAAGATGGCTGATTCAGACATAATATTCGCTCCTGCGATAAGGTTGAAAAGAGTAGCAATCGCTACTGTTGAGAACCATTATAAATAAATGATTATAAATAAATCAAGAAATAAAATTATTTTTTGATTGACTCGGTTTTTGCGGGAGGCTATGCTCAAGAAAAATTACTCTCTGCATTGAAAGAGAGGCTAAAGACATCAAATTTAATTTCTCGTCAGTGATATTACTGACATATCTATTGGACTCTTTGTTTTGCAGACAGTAAGGGAGCAGTAGGGGAGGTTGATGAGATGAAAGCGAACTTTAGCCTCTTTTTGGGTGCAGTCGGTAAATGCCGGAAATCTGTTGACCTCTAAAATCAAAGGCCAAAGCAATATGGATAAACGCTATCTCCTACGCTGCTGACTGCACCATGAAAAGAAAAAAGGGAAGGCCCCGAAGAGGGCAAGAACAGATGGAGACCTACCGCTTGAAAGAATTCCCAAAGGATTTTGATCTAGCAAATGTAGATGTCTGTGTCTGGAACAAATATGGAGATCACCCTGAGGATCGTGTCCGCTGGGAGAAACTTCATGTTTCCTTAGAAGGAGATATCTCTATTCCAAAGTCCTATGGCGCAAGGGTTGTGAAGCATTTCCAAAGGAAAGGATATGAGCCACAGGAACTGTGCAAGGATTGCGGTGTAGAATATCGTTATCACGGCTGGATTCCAGAGGAATCTGGGATGAAGATGGAAGGAGTAGACTTATCTGGACACAAGGTGTGCCCTGGTGACTACATTCTGAGGAATGACCGAACCTATTGGCCTTGTAGACCAAAAACTTTTCACCAGCTTTATGAGAAGATCCATGATTGAAAACAATTACCGAACCCAAGTCCGAATGAATGATCACCAGAATATTCCTTTTACGGAAGAGGAGATTTACCTGATGATTGAAATGTTTGAACGAGTTGGAATCAAGAATGCAGAATCTGAGAAAGTCAGAGAAAAACTCCTGCGTGGTTATGAGAACCTTTGGAATGCAAAGGAAGTCAAAACACGGAGACACCCGTCCATTCTTTATGCAGAGTGTGGAATCTAATGGAATTTGATTTTATCAGCAGCAAGATTCACAAGAAGGACAACACCTTCGATTGGCTTAGATTCTCTATTGGAGTGTTTGTCTACATCCCGATTGTTGTGACTGTTTTTAAATTTTGGATAGACCTCTTTTTCTGAAAACCAAGATGGCTGAATACACGAAGAAACCTTTCCTTGACTATGAGTCTGATCCTGTCTCTCCCACTGCAGCCAAACTGCTTTGCCCAACAGGAACGGTCAGTGAGCGTCTGGAAATGATCCGAGAGGAACGGAACATGAGCAGGGCTGCATTTGCAAAAAGCATTGCACTGAGTCCTCAAGGATATCGGGCGATGATTATGGCAGATCGTGCAACAGGGCCTGTGGCTCTAGCAGTTGAATATAAGCACGGATTCTGCAAGGATTGGGTTCAGAAAGGCGAAGGGCCTATGAAAACAGACACTTGGGAGATGATCCGAGGAGAAGTAGAGGACTCTATCCTGAGAGACTTGAATGTGTTTCTGCAACAGAAACTGAAGAGGACAAGACCGATGATTCTAGATAAGGACAACAATGCAAAAACAAGATGAGCGTGTGAACAATGGCAGAAAGCCTGGGCAACTCAAGGGAGTGTCCTACAATGTTGTTCCCAAGAAGCAAATTTCGCTGAACATCCGTGAGGAGGATCTGGAAAGGATTGATGAGATGGCTGCTGAAAAAGGGACAACCCGATCCAGAATTGTCAGCCAGATCATAGAGGGTTATTTTTTGCCGAAGAGTACGAGTTCATGAGGGCAAGTAAACATCTGGAGTGGGCCTTGAATGTCATGGCATTTTCAGGGATCTGTGCTGTGTTGATTACTGGATTTCTTTTGGGATTCTTCTTCAAAAACTTCATGTGAGCGTCAAGGATGACTGAAGACACACTGATTATTTCCTACAGCAAGATCAGCAATGGTTGGAACTTTAAAATGGAAATGGAGTTTCTGGATTACGAGTTACCGATCTTTTGTGAGAAGACAAAATACCCTTTGGATCAAGGATATCGTGGATATCACAATGCCTCCATGAATCGGAAACATTTCCCTTGGACAAGTGAAGAGAACAATCTGTTGATTGAATTGTCCAGAAATTACTCTCAGAATCCTCCGAAAGTCTGGAACATTGGGAAAAAGATGAAGAATAACAGAGAAAATGAGTGGATTGTTCACCACTACCGGAAAAACAAGATAAGAGTTGTCTTTGTGGGAAAGGCAGAAGAAAATGTGTACTTTACAAAATGATCTGCAGTGAGCCTTAACTAAAGAATTCTATGGCCTTTCCAGCAGTAGGGAACAACAAGCAAGTTGTCATCAGAAATACAGCAAGAGAGTTTGTTTTCAAAATATTGAATACCGATTCCAGTACCATTGCACTTGCAGATATGGCTTACCAAGGTGTTGCGCCAAGCGGAACACACTTACTAAAAGTTCTTTGGTCAAATGACACTAATGGAACTCATCACTTGGAACTGACAAGAGGAACCATTGGCTCAAGTCCCATCGAATTACTGGATTTACATGGGGTTGGATCATTTGATTTTGAAAGCATGGGTCTTGAGTTAACAGAAAGAAGTTCAGAAAACCTGAATATCGTATCATCAGGAAATGGGCATCATTTTACAGTCATTTGTTTTCTGAGAAAGTTTTAGGAATTTCAGGATCAAGTCTACCTGCCGTAATGTTTTTCTGTGCTCGTACCTGAGAATTTCCAAATGTCCAACACTGTCCGGTGTCATCCAAAAATACAACCCAGTAGAGATCCTGTTCCAAAGAGTAGTCAATAACCAGATGAGCCTGTCCTGAACCTTTTGGAGTTTCCAAAGGCAATGGCGGGTTCAACTGGATCATCATCATAATAAACTCCAATCTGCTACCTTTGCTCTCCTTCCTTCTACAATCGACTTCAATCGAAAAAGCTCATCGACTCCTTCCAGATCTGAATCCTGAAGACACAGCTTTTCATAAAGTTTTTTGTCTGTAGACCAATGTGTTCCTGTCCAAAACTCAAATCCTGGGAATCTTGATTTCCAGATGCAGGTCTTTTCATAGCCTGGACAGACATAATGATACTCATATCCCTGAGAAAACAGATAATCCATCTCAAAGCGTTGACTCAGAATTCCTAGAGATAACTTAGGTTCATGATAAGACCATGCAAACTGAAGAGAAACAGGGGCAGGGTACAAACGGATAATACTGAAGGCCACCAACTGGTCATAATCATAAATCTCAAGAATCACTTTGTCCTTTGGATCAAGATCCAAGGAACTTTTAAAGTCCTCAGTTTTCTTGAACCCCTTGGCATCCAAGTACTTACTCCAGATTTCTTCCAAATCAGAAAGATCTGAAAAGAGTGGAGATCGGAAGGAAAATGAAATCCGTTCAGGATAATTGCGTCTCTTGGCCTCCTTCAATGCAGGAAGATGATATCGAACTTGACGGGCCTGAAACCAGTAAGGAGGTTCCCATTCATTGAGAAGCCATCCATTCTCCAAAGCCTCCTTGTATTCATTCGGACGGAAAGTTGCGGTTACCGGAGTATATTGCCAATCTGCATGAGTAATCCGTCCTGCCATGTGATCAAAGTAGAGCTTCATGAGTTCACCTCGATGTAACGCAGTTTCATCATCTCCAGAAGACCAACCATCCGCATTGCATCCAGATCGGTGTTTAGCATGATCATCTCTTCATGACCTGCATCTGTTTCATCAACAAGAATCACACAAGCCTGTGTAATCTTCTGAAGATTTCCATCAGACATCTCTAGGAGAATGCCTTCCAGCAATTCCTTTACAGAATCCTTCTTCTGATCCTCTTTCTTTTGATTGGAAGATACCAACTTCAGAACTTTTTCTTTTTCCATAGTTACTCGTAGGAATGGGTCAACTCTTCTCCAATCTCAATCCAATCCAAAGAACAGATTGTACCATCTGGATGATGAATGCAATTTGGAGATTCAGAGTAGTTCAGAAAGAAGGAGATGTTGAGTGTGTTGAGTGTCTTTTTCCAAGGAAGGAAGATGTGGGAGTCATCAGAATAGAAGTAATCCAGACACATCTCTTTAAGCGCAGGATCTAGTTTTTCTAGATGTTCAATGGGTTGGGTTACAAAGAAGTCCTTGCATTCAGGAAAGATATCCGTCTTTGGCGGAATTCTGCGTACAGCAAAAACCCCTACTCCATGCAGGGGCGAAGGTTGTAAGCGGCACCAAGTTTGAACACGGGAGGCTCTAAGGAATTCAAGACTCACTTCAAGGAACGACCAGGCTTATTTCTCGCACGATTCTTACTGGCCTTTTCATTTACGAGTTTTCCACTCTTGGTATGCGATTTATCATACCCTTTGCCGTTAGGATTCATACGATTGGCCCGATTCAACTCTGCACGATAGCGTTTTCTTTTGGAGGACGCATGATAATTCGCATCATACTTCTTCTTTGCTGCAGACGCTCTTTCCTTGCCTTTTCCTGCCAATCCATTTCTACGTTGCGGGACTCTTTTTGCTTTTACCATCAGTAACTCCATATCCAAGGTCTAGGGCCTTTTGTTTCGCCTGTTGCAATTGTATCCAGATGAATGAATCTGGAAGCATGTGGGCCTTTCTGAGCAATCCCAATCCCTGAGAAATCATAACCCATTGCAACACCAAGTAGAAGATGAGCCTCTGCACCAGAAATCTGAATGTCAATCGCCTTCCCTGTCGTGTGAGGCCCATTCAATCCTGTTGAAGAAACACTGTCATTGTGTGCAGGACACCGATACGCAGAGCTTACTTTCATGGGACGATCCCAATCAGGATCTGTTCTTACGGCTTCCAACAAGTCCATGAATTGCTGATCCATGCCTGGGAACTCACATCTTCCACACTTGCAGCGTAATTCGTCTTCTGAGAAATGCTTTGTACTGATCACATCCATATTATTTCCTGAATAACTTGGTTGCACTACGAATCCCAAAGGATGCAGCAATGATAACACCCAATGAATACTGATACCATTCAGGCATTGCAGCCAGTTGATCAAAACCACGTTGAACGACACCCTCCATGCCTGGAACAAAAGCCAGTATCATCGGAATACTAAAGAGAATCGTCAACCACTCATCCTTCCATGAGTTCTGAGAACCTTTGATGGCCTCCAAATCCCAATCTATCTCTGCTGTGGCCTTTTTTTCATAGACAATGGCTTCTGCATTCTTCAATGCTACTTCTGCAGCCGTTTTTGCTTTGGACTTCTCTACATTCCCTTCCAGCCATGTGGTCACCAAACTGGCAATGGGGCCTAGAAACTGAATCATTTCTTTCTTCCTTTCCAGAGATCTGCATCTGCAATACGGGCCTTACCCTTACCAGTTACAAAGGATCGGACTCTTCCTCTGGCCCATTCCTCCATCGAAGCATTTCTGGAACCACTGCTCAAGTACGCACCTTGTCCTCTCCGATAGACTGCTGTCAGTGTCCGTTTGGGAATCCCAGATTTCTCAGATACCGAATCCAAGTACTTGGAGGTTGC
>JGI10211J34971_10004233_pt1 | contig 11405 bp, 17 predicted proteins | sample Etolagsediment_FD_34971 | JGI IMG/M metagenome (IMG submission 34971)
TGAAGCTGTTTTAAGTGCAGCCTTGGAGATAAAGGATCACTTAAAAAAGGAATATTATTAGGAGCGGCGTGAGCGTTTCTCCAGTTATCTGTGTCCCACATCTCTGCTCTCCAATTTGATGTCTTGTTGCAGTAATACACTCTAGGTTCAGTAGTTCCTCTAATTATCGGCTCATTATTAAGATACACAGACGAGAGGATACGTTGAGCGGTAGTATTTAAATTAGGTAGTAATTCATAGCCCTGCTCCCAATATAGTTTTTCATCTATAGCATAGGGAACCCACTGGTTTATGTTATCAAAGCCCTCAATTATTATCTCAGTGCCTTTAAGATTTAGCTCCTTTAACATTGGTATGCCAAAAGTATTTTGTTCAAAGTTCAGAAGAGGATTAGGTTGTATAGGAGAGAGAAACATTATTACTTTATCTACTCGGATGTTATTCTTAACAAACGAATTAAGCATAGTGTAAGAATCTGCTCCACCACTAAAAGCTATGTTAACTTTGGGAAGCTCGTCTCGTAACTGTTGCGCTCTTTCTTTTAAGAGTTCTTCCCAAGTCTCAGAAGGCTCGACAGTAGTATCAAAATCACCAAAAAAAGATGAACACCTTGCAAGATTAGCAGATATTGCAGTAAATAAAGAAAAAGGTGCAACACCATCATCTGCAGCAGCTTGTGCAGCTGCCCATTTAGACGAATAGTAAGCACCTTTATAGGAATACTCTAAATAGGGATCTAAGTATATCAAACAGATTCCCAATGATCTTGAATGTTTAATTGTATTTTAAGATTTGCTACTCTTTGATTTAGTTCTTCTATCTTAATATACGATTTTTGAAGATTTTCTTGAAGTTCTTTCACGTTGTATCTTAGCATCTCGATCTCACCCCCCTGAGAGACAACCATACTTCTATAATACTCTGCTTCTTTGTCTGTCTGATCAATCATTTAGTGTATCTCCATAATGATAAGAATAACCTCTAGTTCTAGCCCTCCAAGGGTCAAATACTAACGCATCGGACAACTTATTGTATTTATCGGAAGGGTAACTTAAAAAAATTACATCAGCATTTAATTCATTATCAACAATAAGTCCTCCGTGCTCTTTCACATAAAACTCGACAAGCCTCACATAACTTCCATCTTCACAGTTTACATCAGGTTTAAAATTGTAATTAGTAAAATACACTTTTCTACCAAGTGAAAGAATTTTTTCTGCCATATTCTCAGCTTGAGCCTCTCTTATAGACATAATATAAGCGAAAAAATCATAGCCCAAATCAAGTTTTTCGGCTAAATAAGACAAAGCAATATTATCTCTAGGATGACAAGAACCTCCATCCCCAAGTCCTGCTTTCATATAGGCAGAACTAGTAATTCGTTTAGAGCAACGAGATAATGAAGAAGTGATAGAATCAACGTCTATATTACCGAGTTTTTCAGCAACATCTTGAATCATATTCACAAAAGTAATTTTGGTTGTTATCCAAGTATTATAGAAAACTTTAAGACACTCTATTTCTTCATAAGTACCACACTCAAATGAGGCATCATTTTCCAGAATATTAGCGTAAAAAGTTAGCAAGTCTGAAAAGTCATTTTCAATAATGGTTTTGTTATCCACTCCTAGCATTAAAATATCGGGATTTTGATAATCCCAAGCAACCGTTCCTTGAGCAATCAAAAAGGGATTGTAAACAAATTTATAATTACTAGTGTGAGTAAGTAGACGATCTGATATAGTCCCAGGCAACACGGTACTAACGAGTGCTACGATCTGGGACTTGTTACACAGTTGATTAAGTTCTGACAAAACACTTGTGACTGCATCATAGTTAAAGTCTCTACAAGGCAAATCAGAGGTAGGAGTTTTACCGTCATAAACTTCATGATGAGGAGTAGGAACAGCAACAAATATAATGTCACTGTCCCTAACAGTTTCTTCTAACGTAGGTTGAATTAGAACACTATCACTGGTGATACTTTTATCAATATCATAACCAAAAACTTTGAAGCCTGATCGAGCACAGACTTCAGCGCAGGGCATACCAAGTTTTCCTAATCCAATCCAAGCTACATTATACATTAGTAATCAATCTGGCCAAGACCAGACCCCATTTCACCGCCGTGTTTAATATTAAGATGGAGATGCTGTTCATCTGCGTTTTCGTATGGACAATCTTTTACATTACAAGGCCAGATAGCAGGCTCGCTGTTAGATTTGTCCCAGAGATTAATAGTGCAAACGCTACACTTACCTACAACTTCCCCAAAATGCTTTTTAGCCAATTTCTTTCATCTCCTCTTCTAACCACATTCTTCTATCTTCTGAAATACCGTATTCATCATCAAGATCTTCTCCAATAAACTCTCTAAGCTCATCGGGATCTTCAATTTCCGAATAACTATAGTACTCATCATCACCATCAACCCAACAGCCAACAAAACACATACCTGGTTCATAGTAAGATGCGGAGACTAACATTCCTTGTTCTTGCATAGCTTCATAAGCTACAGTTGGAGGAGACCAGGCAGTATCAAAAACCATATGAATTTCTCTATCATCATTCCAAGTAAAATCGTGAAGAGAGATATCCCACTTAGTCCCCCAGTTATTAACTCTCCACCAATACCAGCCTTGATCTTGATGATTATAGTCAGGTTCTGGAACCCAGAATCCAAGAATAGTCAAATCATTGTTATGCTCATCTTGCATAACAGTGTCAGACTGGACTAATTCGAGATAATTTTTGAACTCATTTGCTTCCTCAACAGAGGGGAATCTAAGAGTGAGTGAGTTACTACACCAGTTTGGCATTAAAATCTCCTACAAGCTAAATTTTTATCTTGTAGAAAATATATCAAATTATAGGGTAATTAGCAAGTATAATGTAAACGCAAGTGTGGCGTAGAACTCTAAGAAACTACGTTTCCACCTTAGCTCCCTACGGTCGCACAGTGATTGAATAGCTTGTGCCCTCGCTGTTCGCCAGCGTTTTCAATTCAAACCAGCTAGTGAACATATATTAGCACACAGTTTAAGCTTGTGCAACTATATAGATTTAAGATGTTGGGGATGTTCGCAAACTACAATGCCTGCATCTTGATATCTTTTGGCCGCTAAGGTCATATCTTCTGTGAAAGGAAGTAACTCATCATTTTCTGAATTAAGAATGATTGTTACCTTAGAGTATTCCCACATCCAATCGCGTAGCTGTTGCAGAGACCAGCCTTGATCTCTCACACCCTTCTTTGGTATAACAATAGGATATTCATGTTCACACGTAAACCAACGTCTACCAGTATTCATTCGAGCATTGCAAATCTGGCGATGAGTTGGTGGTTTACCATTTCGCTCTTCAGTTTGCTGCTCTTTGATCTGCCAGTACGTAATAAGAGCATGTTCGCTCCACTGCTTACACCATTGAATCAAGGATGCAGTGTTAGAATGAACTGACGTAGTCTCACATGAGATAATGTCAGAGGCTCCTCGCAAACAGCGATCTAACACGTGATACTGATACTTAGGAAGTAGAGGAGTGTTCATACAAGAGTATGCGATGTCAATCCAAGTGTTAGCCTGCAGTCGCCAGTCGTCTGTCATGAGAGTTATCTTTCATGAAATGTTAGATGATCGCCTAGTAAAACTAGGTTTGTGCTAATAATTTCATCAGGAGAGTAAAGATACAGTTCTTCTGTGGTCTCGTCCAGTTTTTGATAGTCTAACCAGTTAAAGGCTCGTTTAGCAGACCAAAACTGATCGTGAGTAGCTGGACCTTTATGATAGTAGTATCCTGGTAGAAAAGCATTGATCTTTCCATCAAATGTGCCACAATTTCTTACTTCACAAACTGTATGGTTCCAGTTTTTGCCTATCAGCGTAACAATATACACAGCAGCGCCATTGTTCAGTCCTTGCTGGGTAATCCACCAAGCTGCAAGAGCAGAATATTCGCCACAATGATATTGACTAAGTCTAGTATCAGTGTAGTGTCTACTCAATCCGTCAGGTCGTTCAATCATCGTCTGATATGGTGTAGATACTCTACTGTTTTAGTTTGACGTTGTTTACCCTCATTAGCCTTGAATCGTTGATAGTCTCGCTCAATCAATGAGTAGGTTCCGTGCTGCTCACAAATTGCCCTCATCTCCTCAAGAGAGATGATGCCTTCATCATTGTAAGAGATGAATATGTCACGATAGTCTAATTGATCTAAGAGTTGGCTCATCGCTCCTCTAGCCTTTACTTTAGAACAAAAAGGTGATTTGTAGTAGTCAGGTAAGCCTGTCACACCTTTTGGAGTAAATGGCTCATAGTGAGTGATAGTGTTAAGTAGATGATAGTTAGAACCATAGTGACGAGTATTATATGGAGGATCTAAGTAGGCTACATCACCTGATAGAGAAAGAGTGAGTATGTCAGCGTGAATAGCTTGTCCAGGCAATCCCTCAGCGGGAGAGATAGGAGTCAAGTTCAAAGCACGTTGTGCTGAAGCTTTATAGTGTTTTAGATATGCTCCATAAACTGATGCAGTATTGGCCACCGCATCTGCGGCTTCTAACAGAGAACACAGAGCAGCTGTTTGTTCTTCTTCTGAGTTGATTGAGGCAATCTCTTGACGAATTGCATCAATCTGTTGACCATTTTGCTCAGTCCAATACATTCGGTCTACACAGTAGTTTTGATGAATGAATCCTGAAACTGGAGAGACTGTAGCTAATCGAGAGATAGTATCAGAATAAGCATCTGTACCTTCAATATAGTGTTTAGCTAATGTATAAGCATACAGTTCTACATCAACTGTAGTCACTTGAGCACGACGTCTCATGTGTTGAGATACAATGCTAGTACCTCCAAAAGCATCTAAAAACTCAATATCATCTAGAGAACATAGAGAACTCATAGATGAGATAAGCCATTCAGACAGTTTACGTTTACTGCCAATGTAATTCAAGAGGTTCTCCGTGTCGTTTAATTTCTGTCATTGAAATGCCTGCCCCAAGTCTAGGATCTTTTTTGTGTTTCATTGCGTGATAAGACTTTTGTAGCTTAGGAAGCAACAGTTCAAGCACAGTGTCTCCATCAAGACGGTACGCCTCAACAATGTCACCTACCTCAAGATCAAATCGTGCAAAGTAGTGATTCTTATATTTTGCAATCTTCTCTTCTTTGAGATATTTAACTTGCTCTTCCCAAGTAGATTGGACTGAAATGCCATTGTAGGTACCGTTAATTCTAGCTGCTGTAGTAGACTTATACTCACACTCACCTTGGTCGTCTGTCGCATCAGCTCCTGCATAAGTAGTTGCTACAAGATGCTTAAGACGATTTGCTGTATAGATTTCTTTACCACGTGCATAAGAGAAAGGATCACCCCACCCTTCATCATTGCAAAGTTTTACTAATTGCGTAAAAAGGGTGCAATACTGCTCTTCTGGTGTCACAATGCTTCTCCTCGTTAGTTATCTATAATTTTACTATTTATAACACAGTTTTTAAGTAAGAAGCAAGTAGAGATTTAATTACTGAGAGAGTAAAAAGAATGACTACTCAGTTTTAAACTGTGATCGTCGTGGATCGAGTTCCCAAGTAGCATTTGAGTTGTAGTAAAAGGTTACTATAGTATCACGAGTCACTCCCTCTGGACACTTTAGTTGTTTAGGAAATCCGTGAACTAAGTCAGGATCATATTCCCAAAAAACTAATCTGTTTGGTCTTGGTTGAATTATAAAATCTGCTTTGTCTTTATTTTTGTCCCAAAACTCTAGATCGCCGTTCCAAGCATCTTCCCATGTCTCATTGATATATAGTATAGCATTCACTTGTCTATTTAAACGTAAATTATCATTCCAGTTAAAATCAGTGTGAAGATGAAGTCTGGAACCTCTTTCCACTTTACATACCCCACCTCCTAAAAAGTGAGGGTCAGGAATAAGTCCGTCAATAGCAGTGTGTTGTTGAAGCCAGTCTACAAACCTGTTTGAGTTCATAGCTAACAGCAAGCCGTGAACTAAAGGAGCTTGTTTAGGATATCGGCACTCTAGTCTCCTTGAAGTTTCATTTTCAAACACTGTAAAATCATTCGGCTCAAGTAGACACATCTGCTCAACAACAGACTTAAATAACACACGTGGAAGAAAGTCATCGACTTTCCACCATTTCATAGGCCACTCTCCTTGCTCTACGTTGACAGTGTTTAAGTTATCAAAATGTTCTAGTATTCTTTGCAAGTTCGCTCCTTTTGTTTAAGTTACACGTAGACTTTCTCTAAGTTTACTAATATATAACGTTACTATGTTTTTGATCGACGGTCAAGTTCTTAATTACAATGGTATCAGGCTGGTATACTAACCAACGTATACATTTTGCTATGTACATTGGATCCATCTTTGGATAACCTTTTCTATTAGCGACCATTGCAGTATCCATTCTTCCTAATTTTACTAAGACTACCTTACATTCGCTGTCAATTAATTGTAATTGAAGACAGGATTTTTCCAATGCATTTTTGTGAACTGCGTATTCATTAATATAATCTTTATTACCGTCGCTGCTAACGCTACCTATGTTTATAATAATACAATTTCTATTCTTATTAGATTCAAACAGTTTGTAAAGTAGTTCTGTTTGCTTAAAAGTACTGTAAGCATTGTTTATAAAAACATCAAAATCTCGATCAACAAAGTCGTTTAGATTTTTTTCTAGATCAAACCCTTTGTTTCTGTCTAATAATTTTAATTTACAGTCACTGAACTTATTAACTAGTGCTGTGCCTAAACCGCCAGTGCTTCCTGTGATAGAAACTTTCATGAATGCCTCTTGATGTCGGCCTCTAACATTTCTTTGATTAGGTCATCAAAACTTGTTTTTGGAGTCCATCCTAGTTTTTCTCTTGCTTTGTTACTACTTGCTTGTAGTGTATTCAGTTCTGCAGGTCTAACAAATTTATTGTCAATCTCCACATACTTCTTCCAATCTGCGATGCCTGCAAGACTAAATGCTTTTTCACACAAGTCTGCTACACTATATTTTACCCCAGTTGAAATAATAAAATCTTCTGGCTTTTCTTTTTGTAACATCAAATGCATTGCTTCAACATAGTCTTTTGCGTGCCCCCAGTCTCTTTCTGAGTTTAAATTACCTAATTTTATTTTGCTATTTTTTCCTTTTAGTATTTGTGCAACACCGTCGGTTACTTTACGGGTAACAAACTCTATTCCTCTAATGGGTGATTCGTGATTGAACAAAATTCCAGTACAAGCAAACATGTTGTAACTTTCTCTAAAATTACGTGTAATATGATAACCATAAAGTTTTGCTACTCCATATGGACTCCTTGGCATAAACGGAGTTTCTTCAGTCTGCACACCGTTGATATTTGCATTTCCAAACATTTCACTCGTGCCTGCTTGATAAAATTTTATGTTCTTGTTTACTCTTTTGATTGTTTCTAAACAGTTAAGGACACCTTTTGCATCTACATCAGTAGTCACATGTGCAAGTCTCCAACTACTACCTACAAAACTTTGTGCGGCAAGATTGTAAAATTCGTCGGGGTGGTGTGTTTCAACAATGTCTAATAGACTGCCTATATCTGTTACATCTCCTGTTTCTAAAATCAATCCTCTGTTTAATAGATATAAATATTCTAAATTACTATAGTTAGGTACAGAATATCTTTTTATTAAACCAACTACTTTGTAACTTTTATTTAATAATAACTCTGCTAGATAACATGCGTCTTGTCCAGGAAAACCGGTAACTATTGCTGTTTTCATAATGTTTCCTCAATTATTTTTCTGACTCCTAAAAGATTCTTTTCTAGGTCTCTTATATCATTACCTATAAAGAATCCCCGGTCATGTAGTGTATCTGCATTTGTACAGTCACCTGCAATATAATTTATGTGTTTGATAACAGGATTGCGTAAAAAGTTTCCTGCAACAATTGGTCTTGTTTCGACGCCATTTACTTTTAAACTTTGTAAAACTTTTGCCCTGTTGTCTGCCAAATCACCTGTAAGTACAAAACCAAACCCAAACCAACTACTAACACCATGTTCTTTTTGTAATTTAATATAGGGCAAATCAGCAAACAATTCTTTTGCTATACAAGCATTACTTCGTCTACGTTCAAACATGTCTGGCCATTTATTTAATTGTTCTTGGCCAATAGCACCGCTCATTTCTAATGGTCTAACACAATATCCAGGAAGAACAAACCTAAAACTATCTTCGAAACTATCTCTAGTTTTTACATATAAAGAACTGTTGTCTTGTAAATCTCTTACCCATCCATGTGATCTGATGCTTCTAAGATAATCAACTAAGTCGTCATCATCGGTGACAACCATACCGCCTTCCATTGTTTGTAAATGATGACTAAAGAAAAAACTAAAACTACCCATTGTACCAAATGTACCTGCTTGTTTGTTTTGCTCTAAAGCACCTAAACTTTCACAATTATCTTCTAACAGTACAATGTTCTTTTCATCACAAATATTTTTTAATTTTTGCAGTTCACAAGGATTACCAAGCAAATTTACAGCAAACACAGCAACAGTATTTTCATTTATAGAGTTTATCACACTTTTTACATCTAAGTTAAAAGTTTCTACGTCAACATCTACAAACTTTAATTGGAATCCATATTGTTGAACAGGAAAGTAAGTTGTACTCCAACTAACTGTTGGTACAATAACATTTGGATTATCAATTTTTTTAAACTTAGGGTGTAAATAAAGAGTTGCTAACATTAAAAGATTAGCACTACTACCGCTATTAGTCATCACAGCATGTTTAGTTCCAAAGAAATTTGCAAACTCTTCTTCGTACTTCTTAACTTCTTTGCCCATAGTGTAACGACCACTGTCTATTACTCTATGAATTGCAGATACTTCTTTTTCGTTCCAAGTATCGCTTGCGAGTGAATATTCCATTATTTTACCTTTGTTCCTACAGTTTTGATTGAAAATGTCATAAAATCTCCAAAATAATTAAAAGTAGTCCTGTCTAGAACCCTCTCTAATAGTATCAAGAGTAGTACAGTGAAACCCTCCCATCAGTGTTCTTGCGTGTCTCATCTTCAAGGGAATACAAGTTATTCCGTGCATCTCTAATTGTCTTATGATAGAAGTTTGTCTTTCTTCAACGACAACTAATTCTGGATTAATACTAAATATGTTTAGAGCGATGTATTTAGAGCAAGGAGCAATATCATTAGGGTATGAATTTCCAATATCTACTACATCATCTTCATAAATCCATATTTTATCCCAAGACTTAAAAATTTGAGGATAGTGATTAGGAGTACATCTTGTAGCGTTAAACATAACTAATCCAGGTCTTAAGGGAATTACTGTAGAGTCAAAGTGCGAATATGTATAAAAGTTCTCAGCTAAATGTAGTCTATATCCGCGAGGTTCAAGCACAGTTCTTAGCCAGTCAAACCCTAACTTATTACCTGTATTAGATACTTGATACAGTAAGTCGTTACCTAGTCTAACAATATTTGGGGCTTCAAACAGTATTTCTTTATTTGTAACAGTAGGTAACTCAAGATCATCTAATTGATAGTTGTCATCTGCGAGGTATGGTCTTGGTGCACACAACCACTCCACTCCTGATTTAACTGCCTGTGTTAGGTATTTCCTATAAGATAATGTTTCCCTTCTCCGTGACCGGACTGGAGAAGGACAATCAATTATTAAATTGTCTAGGGGGATTAACAAATCACGACAGTTATAACACTCTATATTTTCAGTGACTTCTGGGCGTCTTACACGTACACCATACTTTGTCAGAGTATCAGCAAAGTTATCTAAATCTTCGTTTGCTTCCTCAATTAGAGTTTGAGGAAACAAACTACCTTTATCTCTTAGAGATAAAAGAGTATTCCACTCATAAGAGCAGAAATCTACTGCCCAGCTCGATAAATCAAGAGGTGGAAACTTACAGTTATTAGCTCGACCAACAAAACACTCTACTAAAGGATCCCAGTCATTCTGACTTGAAATGTTCATTACTGTGTAGATTCAAGATAGGCAAGCATGTTTTCTGGAGTAGTCTCAACATACGGATCATCGTCTTCACCATCATTGTTGATTCCTGGTTCTTGCCACCACCGTTCAATCACACCATCGTTGATCACACACATGTATCGCCATGAACGCATCCCAAATCCTAGATGGTTCTTTCCAATCAACATTCCCATGAATCGAGTGAAGTTGCCAGATCCATCAGGTATTACCTTTACAGATTCAATTGATTGAGCTTTAGCCCAAGCATTCATCACAAACGCATCGTTCACTGAAATGCAGTACACTTCGTCAACTCCGAGTTCACGCATCCGAGGATAGTTATCTTCAAATCCTGGCAGCTGATAGGTAGAACAGGTCGGAGTGAACGCTCCAGGCAAAGAGAAGAGTGCGATACGCTTACCCCTAAACAGTTCATCGCTCTTCACATTTTGCCAGCGGAAGGGGTTTGGTCCCTCGATAGTCTCGTCACGCACACGAGTTCTAAATACCACACACGGTGGCTTAAATCCTTCAATCATCTTTTTGTTCCTTTTGTTTTTGTCTTTCTCTATATTGAGAGAGTTTGATCTGATACTCTTCTTCTGAAAGAGAGTGCCAGCCCACACATCTGCCAATCGGTGATCTACCGCACGGACAACTCATTGTGCAGCTCCTCTACTAAGATTTCTAGATCGTCAACTCGTTTTTTTAGTTCTTCGATCTCTTCAGTCAAGCGGCGGTTGCCATATTCAGTCCAACCTTGTTCCCGCAGTTTTTCCTTAATCCATTCTTGAGTCTTCGGCATATTTCAGTTTCCATACAATGTGTTTTTGATCATTAGAATCAATAGTAATAGCAGGAAGTCCTGCTTCATGCGCTTGCCAACCAACCTGATGCCAAGTAGCACCTTCAGCTCGTTGATCAGACACAGTTTCTAAAAACTCTGCGTTGTCTACAAACCACAGAGCAGAGATAACAGCTACAACTGCTAACATAGATTTCTCCTATTCATGTTCTCCGCCAGGATCACGTGGGTCAAGAACTACACGTTGTCCATTAACCCACATAGATTGACGAGCGCGACTTACCGAGTGATACCCCGAGCGCAAGTTAAAAAGGTTTGGGTTATGCTTTGCTGTTGCAAATGTACCAACTGTAATAGCAATAGCCGCTAACACAATAACGTGAGCAATTGCAGTAATTCCAAACATCCACATGCTACTAAAATACATGCTAAATACAATACACCACATCCAGGCTAACACTTGCATAACCAAGTGCCTAGTGTTAAGGTCTGGAATATTACGCAGTGGATTCAAGTTATGATCCATCACAAGATTCCACCATTCGTAGATAATTTTTCTCATTGTGCATCTCTCTTTGCT
>JGI10211J34971_10004234_pt1 | contig 11404 bp, 12 predicted proteins | sample Etolagsediment_FD_34971 | JGI IMG/M metagenome (IMG submission 34971)
TTTTGGTTGATCCAATCAATCACCATGTCATACATAGACTTATCAAAAGGAAGCTTTGTTTTAGATGACTCAAAATGCTCTTGGAGGAAGGGTAATAAATTATCTAAACACTCGCGGATATGTTCTTTTTCGGAAGACATTTTTGCTATAATTGTGGAAAATTAGAATTAAATAAAATCAATTTTTGTATATAAAAAGATTGTGAATATAATTAACTATATGATTACTAAGATAAATAATAAATATTATAATTTAGAGAATTTTAATCATCCAGGTGGATCTGTTGCAATTAAACAATGTTTTGGTAGAGATGGAACTGTACTTTTTAGATCACATCATCCATTTATTAATGGAGAAAAGCTTGAAAGTATATTAAATAAGTATGAATGTGATAAACAAGAATTATTAGAAGGTGAAGAAGATGTACCAAAATTTGAGTTTGATTCTGAATTTTCCAAAGATTTAATATCATCTGTTCAGACATTTTTTAAAAATAAAAGTACAAAAGCACCGGAAGGACGATGGGTATTACTAATATTTTTATTTGTATTTAAGTGTGTTTCTTTACGTTTGTATTGGAGTGGGAATTGGTCATCATTAATTCTTTTGCCATTATTTGGGTGGCTATATGATTCAAATACATTTCATGATGCATGTCATTTTGCGTTGAGTAAAAAACAATGGGTAAATAATTTATTTTCACATACAGCATTTCAACTTACTCAGCCACTTGATTGGATCCATCAACATAATATTGGACATCATTCATATACAAATATATCATATAAAGATCCAGATTTGTATCATGGGGTATCTGCAATAAGATTACATGAATCAATTGAGTATAATAAAAAATATGAAAAACAGGAGAAATCATTACCTTATATATGGTCAGTTGCTGTCAATTTAGGACTTTTATTTGTTAGTCCTTTACATATGTGGAAAAGTGGATTTTATAATTATTGTGTTCCACTTTGGAATGTAAGCAATATAGAATTAGTATTATATATATGTGAAAAATTTATTTATTTATTTATGTATATTTTTCTTCCATTTTATTTATTTTCTTTTTGGAAAGCATTATTATTTACTGTTTTTACAAGAATATTATATTCTCTTTTTTTTATGATCAATACACAACTCACGCACATACATGATGATTGTATGATTAAGAATGAAGATTGGTATAAACATCAAGTATTAACATCTGCGAATCATAGTATTGGTAATCCTTTTAGTTTTCTTTTTTCAGCGGGATTAAATTATCAAATAGAACATCATCTTTTTCCAAGTGTAAATCAATTTCATTATCCAATGATGCAACCAATTATTAAATCTGTGTGTAATAAACACGGTGTTAAATATAAAGAATATTCAGGTTACATGGATGCATTTATGAGTTATTATAATTATGTAAAAAAATTAGGATCAAAGTAATTATAAAAAAATAAAATTATAAAAAATAAAATTATTAAAACTAATAATATATCATCATATATTATGAGTTTTAATATTATAAAAATAATAAGTATTTTTACAATTATTTTTGTTATTATTTTGTATAAAAATTATAAAAAAAATAATTATATTATTTCTTTAACAACAATACCAAGTAAATTTGATAATTTATACTTAACAATTGATAGTATCATAAATCAAACAATAACTCCTAATAAAATTATAATAAATATACCGAAAATATATAGTTTTAGAATGAATAATTCTAAAATAGATATAAATAAAATAAATGATTTTATGAGTAAATATTCAAAGAATAATTGTATAATCAATTTTTTAGATGAAGATTATGGACCTGGAACTAAATTATTAGGTTTATTAAATAGTAATATTATAAAATCATTTGATAAATCAAATACGTATATTATATTAGTTGATGATGATTTAATTTATAAACCATATATGATTGAAACATGTGATAAAGAAATAAAATCTAAAAATATAGAAGTTGGATCTTTTTATGTTTCTGAACATAAAAAAATAAAAATCGGACAAGGTGCTGATTGTTATTTAATGAAATTAAATAAACTTAATAAATTTTTAGATTATTTTAATGTAATTCGTGAAAATGATTATGTAAAATACCATGATGATTATTATATCTCATTTTATTTTTATTTACTAAATATGAATATACATTATATTAGACCACCGAATAATTGTTTAATTTATGATACACATGATAAGACATATATTGATGCATTAAGTAGAATATCTGGAAAATATAATCAAATTAAATTAAGTGATAAAATACATGATTTACTTATTGATCTAAAAAAAAAATCTTATTTTAATTTTTTATAATTATTAAAACTAATAATATATCATCATATATTATGAGTTTATCAAAAACAATTATAAAAAAATTCATATCAGATAACAAAAAATTGATCATTACATATCTCATTGTTATTATTATTGCTTTTCCCATTGAAGCAACAGCTATGTCATATGTATATGGTAAATTATTCAAGGAATTTGGTAGTAAAGGACCTAATGCAGCAATAATACGTAATTTTTTTATTCTTGCGATTATTATTTGGGTTGTTGTAGGTATATGTCGTTTTATAAAGAATTATTTGAATAGGGAGATTATACCCAGATTTTATAGTTTTAGTAGAGATTATCTTTTCAATTTAGTATTAAACAAATATAAGATAAACTATTCCCAGCCAAATTTGGGTGATATTCTTACAAATTTCACAGAAATTCCATCAACATTATTTTCATTAATGCATAGAATGTTGAATGATCATATACCAGTATTTCTTTCATTATGTGGAATTATATGTTATACTTTTTACATTAATTATTTATTTGGAACAATAATGTTAATTGGATTTTTGATTATGATTTGGATCTCTTATAATAAAAGTAATGAATGTGTTAAACTTAATTATCATGAAAACACATATTTTAAGGAAATAAATGAGAATATTCAAGATAGAATAGGTAATTTATTCAATATTTATACATCGGGTACAGAAGAATATGAAAAACTACTTAATTATGTAAGAGAAAAAGAGATGGAAGACAAAAGTAAAATAAGTATGGATTGCAATGGATCAATGTCATTATATGTAACCTTTGGATCCGCGCTTCTATTCGCGATTTCTCTTTACATAATATATGGATTATTTAAAAATAAAACTGTTAAAATATCACTTCTAATTACTGCTACTATTATGATGACACGTTATTTTAGTTATTACAGCAGTTTTTTCTCTGGACTTGGATATACATTTCATTTAATTGGGACTCTGAGATCAGCAGATGATTTCTTGGGTGGGGAATTAATTATGGAATCTAAACAATTAACAGATAAAATTAAAATAAGAAAAGGAGAGATTGTTCTTAAAAATATAACATTCAAATATCCTCAATCAAATAAAATTATTCTTGAAAATTCTTCACTTAAAATACAACCATATAAAATAACAACAATATTCGGTAAATCTGGATCTGGTAAAACCACACTTGTTAAACTCTTGATGGGATTTTATAAACTTGATAGTGGATCAATATACATTGATGGATCTTCAATTGAAAACAAAAATATAGATCATCTAAGAAATCAAATAGGATTTGTTAATCAAAATGTTGATCTCTTTAATATATCTGTTTATGACAATATTAAATATGGAAATAACGCCTCTAATTCAAGGATATATAAGTATATTCTTGATAATAAAATATCATCTGTTTTTAATAACTTAACAAATGGATTAGATACAAAATGTGGTGTAAATGGAAGTAATCTTTCAAGAGGACAACGACAAATTGTGCTTCTTCTTCGTGTCTTAATGAAGAATACACCAATTCTTATTTTAGATGAGCCAACATCAGCGCTTGATCATAATACTAAATCAATAATACTCCGAATTATTAGAAAGCTATGTAGCAAAAAGACGGTTATTATTATAACACATGATAATGATGTACTTAAATACACGGATCATAAGGTTAAGTTAATAAACAAAAAATTACAATATTTTTAGATAACATCTAATCTTAATTCATATCTTGGTGTTCTTTTATGTTCAATATAGATTGAGTGATCCAATTGATGGAAGTCCAATTGGTGCGTTTTTCTATGGAGAAAATGAAAAAAGTTGAAGTGGATATTCAACACTATCTAAATCTATTTCATAATAAGAACCATTTCTATATAATCCATATATAATAAGTGTTGGATGATTATATAATAATTTTGCTTTTTCTAAATGATCTAATGCCCACTTTTATTATAAATTGTTTTTGAATAAGATATTCCATAAATATTGAAAAATGATTTTTCTATAATATTTCTTACAATTTCACGTTCTTTTTCAGGTTCAATTAATGATAAAGATAATAAATCTTTTTCAAATAAATTTTTAATAGATATACTACTTAATATTGCTTTATCATGTATATTAGTAAAATTACTAAGAATAATATTTTGTGTTTTCTCAACATTACTTTCAAAATTATTATTTTGTATTGTATTATCGGATGTTTTAATATCATCAACAACAAATGGTGTAAATAAAGCTATAAATATTGAAAGTATTATAAAAAATATTACATTATATATAATATATTTTTTCATGTCAGTTATTTAATAGCCGTTAAATAAACTTTATACCCAATATTATTTATAAATTCTAAATAATTCTTTATATGATGGCGGATCTTTTAATGAAAGATGTCTCAAATTATTCCAAATCATATATTTATCTGGTTCATCCTGTTTTCTAAGAAATTCCCTATATTTTTCAAATGAATATGAATTGGAAGGTGTTCCTCTATTATTTAATTTTTCTTTTGCTAATTTAAAAGAAGGTGGGCTTTTATTCATTTTATATTAATTAAAATAATTAAAATCTTTTTATATTGATTTATTATATACAATGGTTAATTCAAATTCTAAAACAAATAATTCCAATTCTAATTCTAAAAATAAAAATAAAAATANNAATTCCAANTCCAATTCCAATTCCAAAAATAAAAGAATAACAAAACAAAACTTCAATAATGTAATTGCAAAATACGCTTCTGAATATGAAATATACAATCCTAAGAATACGGGACGTGGTCTTTTAAGTAATAAGGATTATCAAAATTCCTTCACAAATATCATTGAATTCGGTAAAGAATTCACCGCAAAACAAAAACAAGCAATAGATGTTATTATCTATAATGCAAGTAATAATGATGGTGTTTTATGCGGATATATTGCATGGAAATATCTTTATCTTGAAAATGGAAACAAAAATCTAAAAATACTTAATCTTAAACCATCCAGTCACGATACAAAAGCCGATTTTAGATTAGTTAAAAATGAACAATATCTTAAAGATAAAGTTGTTTTTATTGCTGATATTCAATATGGTCAAGCAAATCTTGATTTCCTCTCTAAAACAGCAAAAGAAGTCATTATTATTGATGATCACACTGAAGCAGGTAATACAGTAAAACTCGGATCTAATGTTAAACGTTTCCTTGGTGATAATATGCACGCATCTCTCGCATATGTCTGGAAATTCTTTTATCCCAAAGAACCTGTTCCACTATTAATTAAGTATATTGATAATGATGATCGTAAATTAAACTTAGAGAATACTCCTTATACTACTTTATTTGCAGGTGCTCTTAGATTTAGATATACAAGTAGTCCATATTATTCACAGTATGATAAACAGAATCCAGAAGGTAATTTCTTCAATGATATTAATAAGATCCTTGAAAAAGGTGATGGAAAACTTTTACTTTTTATTGGAAAATATTTTGATGAAGTAGTGGAAAATCTTAAAGAACAGATCGCAGTAAATGATGGTATTGAGAATTTCCAAGGTTATAAAGTCGTAGCAATGAACTTCAATGCACCAGCTCTTTCCAAAAAGGTTTGCTTACAAATGCTTTCAAATGCGGATAAAAACTTTGAAAGAGGAGATCAAAGATATGCGAATATTGATTTTGGACTTGTGTGGGGTTGGGAATATGGTGCAAATGCATACAAAATTACAATGCATGAACGAAAAGGATCTGCACCAAAATATAATCTTCCAGAATTAGCTAAAAAATTGGGTAAAATCGGTGGAACATCACGTGGTGGAGGTGGTTCTAAATTTTTAGGTAATTTCTACTGGCCAAAAAACAAAGATATGGATATTTGGGATCTATTTAGTAAGAAGTACGTGTAAATACTAAATTTCAATAAAATTATACTTATAGTTATTTTTTATATCATCTATAATTGTTTTCTAATTGAAGATTTAGGATTTATTTTTGATAAAAGATCAAGATATTCAATTCTTTGTTGAGGAAATTTAATTACTTTTCTACTTAATACTTCCCAATCCCAAGGTTTATCTGGATAAGCTAATACATGATCAAATGTAATATTCTGATTACAACTTAATTCATTCCAATCCCAAGGTTTATTAAGATGTTCTAATACATGTTCAAATCTAATGTTTGGATTTCCACTTAATACTTCCCAATCCCAAGGTTTATCAGGATGTTTTAATACATGATCAAATGTAATATTTGGATTTTCACTTAATCCATAAAAATCCCAAGGTTTATCAGGATATTCTAATACATGATCAAATGTAATATTTGGATTTCTACTTAATTCATACCAATCCCAAGGTTTATCTGGGTATTTTAATACATCATCAAATGTAATACTTGGATTTCTACTTAATCCATACCAATCCCAAGGTTTATCTGGATAAGCGAATACATGTTCAAATCTAATGTTTGGATTACAACTTAATCCATTCCAATCCCAAGGTTTATCAGGATATTCTAATACATGATCAATTGTAATATTTGGATTTCTACTTAAATAATACCAATTCCAAAGTAAATTTGGATGAGATAATACATCATCAAATGTAATACTTGAATTTTTACTTAATCCTGTCCAATACCACGGTTTATCAGGATGTTTTAATACATGATCAAATATAATACTCTGATTCCAACTTAATTCATGCCAATTCCAAGGTTTGTCAGGATAAGCTAATACATCTTCAAATGTAATGCTTGGATTTCTACTTAATGAATCCCAATCCCAATCTTTATCCGGATATTTTAATACATTATCAAATGTAATACTTGGATTATGACTTAATTCCCACCAATCCCAAGGTTTATCAGGATACTTTAATACATCATCAAATGTAATACTTGGATTACAATTTAATCCGTCCCAATCCCAATTCTTATCAGGATATTTATTAACGATATCTATTAATTTCATTTCAAGAATAAATATTAATTATCTTAAATAATTAATATTTAAATTCATTTTTCTTTATTAAATTGTTATAATATCATCTCCTCCACCAACATCTATCAATTTCAATGCAGAATATTTTCCACATCCATGACCAAAATTAATTTCACATAATTCATCATCAATTGTTCCCCAAATTATTGATATATTACAACATGTTCGGATCTTAATATTTTCACCGAAAATACTAACAATAAATGTAGTAAATTTATCAAGATCAGAACTAATCAAATTATTCTTAAAATATATACCTATATAAGATTCTGAAGCATATCTTTTACAGATCCTCAACCAAGGCATCTTCACAAGATTATTTAAATACTTATTACTCTGTTTTTCACGTTTATCAAAATTTAATAACCGAGAATCCCTATATAAAACCCTTAATTCACTTAAATTATGATTTATAATAATATTATTTTTCTCATTATCTGAAAGTATATCATTTGTTTTACTAAAGTAAGAACCCATTATTTATTATAAATGATATACCCTTATATTCCTACCATTTTGACACACTCCGACGAGAAAAAGGATAAACTCCTTTTCGGAATACTTTTTTTCCACCCTTTAATTCCGTCTTTGTATGAAAATACCAATAACCCCTCTCCCAAAAGATATAATTCAAATCCTCAGTCGTATGAACAAGCACCTTTGATCCATCATCATGTAACAAAGTAAATCCACGATCAGTCTTTTTGTCATAAAAATAAAGATAAAATCCCGATTCTTCACCATCAGGTTTCACAAATAGTTTCATAACTTTATTTGTCTTAGTTCTAACAAGTTTTGTTGTCCCACTTGCGGGAAATGGTGTTCCTGTAGAAGCCATTTCAAATAATTATTATTATTTTTCATACAATCTGAGAATTTATTATATTCATTTTTTATTAAAAATTCTCTTCAAATTAACAACCTCCTTTTCAACTCTATTATTTATAATATAATTGGTTATCTCCTGGGCTTTATCTTCACTTTGTAAGTAATTCGCTAATTTCTCCTTAATTGTTTTTTGATTTAGACTCTCTTTCTTCTTACTAACTTTGAATTGTAAAGTACTCTGCCCCTCATTATCAAATAACCCTTCAATCTCATGATCTTTCATAAATGTTAAAATTTCGGGTGTTAATTCTTTAAGTATTTTTCTTTGTTCTCTAAGAGCAAAACTAAGTTTTCTTACATTATTATCATGTGCAATCCACTTCTTCACTAATTCCTTAAATTTCTGTGTTTCATGTTCATCAATCTCATCTTCAATACCTCCACCTCCCTCAAGATCATCTTCTCCATCAAATGTTTCCTCCTCAAATATCTCATCCAATGTACTTGTTGTTTGTTGAGGTATTACTTTGGGATTATATTCGGTATATTTTACAGGTGTATTTTCATATGATGTTATCATTGGGTGTGGAAGAAAGTTTCCTTGTTGTTGTAAGACATGTGTATCCATTAAATGATTATCCATTTAATTGATATTAGTATAATTATTTTTATATTCATACAAATCAGAAAAATTTGATTTTAATTATTTTTAAGATCATATAAAATAAATAAAAAGAAAGATGTTTGAGTTTGATCTCCAAACATTCATCTTCACTATCATTTGTATCTTTTTGTATTGTATTTCAAATATGACACCACAAAAGAAAAAGCCACCTAAAAAACAAAACAATCCACACAATCTACCAAATGTTGCATCCCCTTACCAACGCCTTCCAAGATCAGAGCTTAAAGATTTACATACACGATTTGCTCACGGAGGACGGATTGTTCTTTTTAATTTGCGTGATTTTCGCAACATAAGTACGATCATCAGGAGTGCATTCATTGAGTGTTTTTCGGAGATTGATATCATTGGTCGTAAGCATTTTGATAAGCGTGGGTGTATTGGAACACACCATCACATTCCAATTAACTATCATCGCGCTGTAAAAGGAATTCACAATGAGCTTCTTGATATTGAGAAGACAATTCCTATTTTACGTGAGATTGCGAAGACACACCAGCTTATTTTCATTGAGCAACATGAAACCTCATTCCCACTCAATGATCTGGGTAATGTTTGTGCGATGTCTGATAAACCGCCAGCATTTGTTCTTGGACAAGAGGATAGTGGATTGGATCCTCGGATTATTGAGGAGTTTATGGGGAAAGCTGTGATTTGTGAGATTCCGAGTTATGGAATTGGTAGATCACACAATGTGAGCATGGCCGCGGGGATGGTTATGATCACATATCATATGTGGTTACGAGCAAATGCTCCCTAAATAATCAAGTAAAATATTGCTTATTTTATTACCTGCATTATAACGACGTTTTAATTCCTTAAATTTATCTGGATGTTCAATATATGTATTCAAAATATCCGGTATTAAATAACTTTTACGACAGATAGCAGGTGTGTGATGTAATTCTATAGCAACCTCTTTTATAAGTGCAACTACCTGTTTTTTACGATGTGTTAAGACATCAGATATATCCTCCTTAAATAATCTCTCCAATATTATTAAATTTGCTTCGTAAGTACGGAAACTCTTTGATGTAAATGGACCGAATTTAGAGAGGAATTCATTGATATCGGTTGCTTTTATTTTTTTTTCTTTACCATTTTCTGGATCTTTATAACGGAAAAGGACGCCATCTTTACCGCATTTATCAATTAATTCACGGAGTTGGGATACTAATGTGCTATTACTAACAAGACATTCATTGAGAACACCTTTTTTACCGATAAATGAGATTTCGGCTTTATTAGATCCTTTGAATTTAATATGTTTATTTTCAATTGTGCTTACTCCATAACTACTGTGTTTTTTCTTATATATATCATTACCAACTCTGAAATTACATTGCATAATAATCCTCAAAATAAGCCCAATCATCTTCTCTTTTGTAAGTAGTTTATTAGATCTAATCATTTTATCAACTTCTGCGCGAATTTTGGGTAGTTTTTTACCGAATTTAATGAGATTACAGTATTTATTTTTACTCTGTTTTTCCACGTATTTTGGGTTATAAATATACTGGGAACGTCCAGCTTCATCAATACCTTTCGCGAATATTTTTGATTTAGGATCAGTATATATTTGAACATCTCTGTAAGCAGGTGGAACACGGATGGATGTTATATGTTTAATGATTTTAGGATCTTTTATAGGATTTCCATTAATATCTGTGTATTTAAATGAATTCCCGGATTTAATTCTTTTTATAAATGAAGATCTCATAATACTAATTTATATCCAGATTATTAAGATTATTTTTTATAATTTATTTACAAAAAAGTTATGAATATCGTGTGCAATGGTGGTGCTTGTGACCAGGATCAAGAACCTCAGAGAGGCAGTCCAGACACTCACACACAACTGTTCCAACATTCTTCATAAAATCTTTGAAGCGTGACCATTTGGTCTTCTTGGGCGGTTGCCGCGGTTCTGCTGAAAGCGGCTGGTATGACGCGTTTGTAGAATCCATATTGTCAAGTTTAAAAGCAAGCAATCTTATATCTTTACATAGATCTTCTTCAGGATAAATAAGCTATCACTTTTTTTACAAAATATTATAATATACATAATATAAAAACATGGAAGCCTGAAAAGGCATCTACATGACCTTCGTCTCGAGGATTTCGTTCCACACAGCAAGAAAAGCTGTGCGGTCTTTTCTGGCTTGCTCTTCAAGCCCAACCCACTCACGTGATCGTGAGTTGGACTTGAGGAATGCTTTGTACTTGCTATCATTGTACGTTTTGGTAAGTGTACGAAGGCTGGTGAGGTTTTCCTCCGATACTCCAATGTCCTTCAAGATGATGACAAGGCTGGGGACCAGCCTTCCATTACAGAAAAGGGGCAGTACGTTGATGGACACTGGAGATGTGTCCTTGAACGACAATCCAACCCCTTCATTTACCATCCATAAAAGATGGTAAATGCAAAGAATGGGGAATATCCCGTCGTACTTATGTGTAGCGAAGCGCCTTCCCGCGTAAGTGGAAAAAGATACGCCTTCACCCAAATTCTCCTCAAATCGAGATTTTTTTTCCAGCAAGAGTGACTTTACAGTCACTGGTGCGGGTGCGGGTGCGGGTGCGGGTGCGGC
>JGI10211J34971_10004236_pt1 | contig 11402 bp, 8 predicted proteins | sample Etolagsediment_FD_34971 | JGI IMG/M metagenome (IMG submission 34971)
AGTCGTCGCGGGGGGCAAGGACGGTGTCCCCGCTGCCTGAGGACATGGTGGTGATGACCCCGATGATGTGAACGATGCCGAGGTCGATGTCGTTCAGCGTGTAGTCCTGATCCAGACAGGAGTCTCTCTGGAAGTCCACGGCCGTGGTACCGCCAAGGGACCCGGTGCGGGTGGGGGTCGTCGTGGACCCACTCAGGGCCGTGGGGGTGAAGTGTCGGGCGTTGCCGCTCTTGTCCCGCCACTCGTCGATGTCGCTGCCGGTCAGGTCGAAGGTGCTGGCATCGGCAGCGTCCCACCATCCCCACAGTCCCGGAAGCTGAGTGGGGGACCACACCAGCGTGCCTTCGGCCACAGTCAGGTTGGCACCGAAGGGAAGGAGCAGCGGCGAGGACGACAGGTCCCAGAAAACGGTGTTGTCGTTCTTGATGCCGAGAGCAAACTCGGTGATCCCACAGCAAGTGCTGATCAGCAGGCGGTCCTGAGTCTGGTCGGTGGAGGCGGTCAGGGTATGGATCTGGAGACGGTCCGTGGTCTGAAGGTTGACCGCGTTGTTGAACTCGTCATACCACGTGGCGGCCTGAGGCGTGTCCGACAGGGACACGTCAGTCAGCATGCCCCGCACCGTCCCCTTCCGGCCCTTGCCTACCAGCCGACCGGTGAAGGTGAGGTTCACAGCCATCAGGTTCCCTTTCGATCCAGTACCCCCGTGATAACCACATCATAGGTAGCCGAAGATCCGGGCAGCACCGTGAGGTCCACACCCGCCAGACCCATGAGGGGGGCCGAGGAGTAGTCTCCGAAGAAGGTTTCATGGGACCCGAGGGCGATGACCAGAAGGGCCTCGCCGCTGTCAACGGCATCGTCGGCATCCGCGTCGTTGAAGAGGGTGATCTCATGGGTGCCGCTGGTGACGCTGACGGTGACGGTGTGGATGATGATCCTTTCGTCGGCCGCAGGAGTCACGGTGTTATTGAACTCGTCGTAAAAGGTAAAGGTCTGGGCGTCCGCCGAAGACTCGACGCTGATGATTCCTCGGATGGTGCTCATCGGTTCTTCCTTGCGTCCCGGGCTCGGGCCTTGTTGTTCTTGCGAGACATGCGGGAGGTGGTCGTAGTGGTGCGGGGCATGCGGCCCTCCATGGTGCTGGTGGCCGCCTCCATGGCGGACTTGAGGGCCGCATCGCTCATGGAGGGGTACTTGGCCTGAAGCCGTGATCGCAGGGTCACAAGGTCTTCCATGTTATTTCGTTTCACAGTCGGCTCCATCTGCCTCTGACAAGGCGAGTCTTGGGTTGGCGGGGCGCAGACATCGTATCCATTGGGATGCCGTGTCTGGAAGTTTCTCGATCCCACTCATCGGCAAGGGCCCGTGCATCGGACTCTCGCCGCTGCTGTTCCCTCACCTCGGGATCAAGGTTAATCAGTCCGACGAACTCGTTGATCATCCCGTGCAGGGCATCGAGTTCGTCGTCATGGCTGAGTGACCCGGCATCACGGGTGATGTGGGTGAACTGGTACATCAGGTTGGAGCATCGTGCCGCTTTCTCCGACAGCACAAGCCGGTGGGAGTGGACGATGGGCTCAAGGGTGTCGAGGATTCGTCGCTCCTTCTGGCCCTTCACCTGGCGGGTGTCAATCCCGACGGGACCGCACCACTTGGCTACATGGGGAGCAAGAAGCTTGGCATAGGCCGACACGCCGGTCGAGCCGCCCCAGTTGGACTCGACAAGGATCTGCTTCACACCGTAAGTGTCGGCGATCTTCGCCAACTGAATCAGCACACCCTCGGCCGTACCGTCCTCCCGGGGAGCAAGGCCCCCGGCATCAAGACAGTAGATGATGCCATTCAGGAATCCGCCTACGGCCCAGCCCACCGAGTCTGCACCGCCGCCCTTGGGGTCGATGTACATGACCACGTTGGTGAACGGCAGCCACCGATCCTCGACATAGCCGGGAGCGTGCAGGACATCGCCCGAGAAGCCGGGGGCGTCGATGTGGTTCAGGGGGCTGGCCGTGCCCCACACGATGTTGGAGGGGGCCATGTCGGCCGGAGTGTCGAACACGATCAGGTCACGCAGCTTGAGCGGGTACCGCTCGATGTCCGACAGCGTGGTGTCCAGCAGGTACTGGAGGTTGTAGTAGGCAAGGCCCATGGCCCGCTTCTCCAGCAGTCGCTCCTTCGGGAACCGCTCCGGATAGGTCGGGTCCCCGGCCGAGGCCTCGCCCGACCGCAACTGGTCCAACAGATAGGTATCCACGTTCTCGCATGCGGCCGCTGATTCCGGGTCCGGGTATTGGGCAGGAAAACGAAAGATCGGGTAGCCCTGATCCTTGAGCTTGATGTAGATCGACTCCTCGGTCTGGGGCGTTCCCATGTACAGGATCAGCCCGCCCTCCATGATCAGAGACTCGCACTCACGCAACTTCTCGAACAGACGTGATCGCTTCAGAGCAGTCAGGGAGTTCTCGGGGATCTCGGTGTCGTCGGGGATGATCACGTCCGGGTGCGACCCGGTCCATCCCCCGAACACCGGGTAGGCCGCGAAGGAGGGATCCTTGCCCGGACCGGCACCGCGAACATCAAAGGTGTCCTCCGTGTTCTTGTCTGACTTGAGTCTCTTGATCTTCTTGCCACGACGATAGGTGATGTCGGCATCCGGATCGGGCCGCAGGTGCTGCAGCACTTCCATGCCGTCAAGGATCTGCTTGACGAGGCTGGCCAGTTCATTGGCCTTCTTGGCCACGGACGACAGCACCACCACCCGAATGGTTGGGTTGCAGTACCACAGCCACGCGATGAAGCAGCAGACGATGACGCTCTTACCGCAACCTCTCAGGGCCTGGATCTGCTTGCGTGTCACCCGGGGCCCGCCCTGCCCAACACCTTCGGCCATGCGATAGGCCAGAGCATATTGGACAGGGTCGGGCGGGCCCAGCTTGAAGACCTCTGTGAAGCAGACGTACATGAAGTTGCGAAAGTCATGCAGCGGATCGGCGGACGGATCAAGATGCTCCAGTTTCTGGTGCAGCATCAGGAAGCCTCGTAGGCCCGAAAGGGCAGCACGTCGCCAAGCCGCTCCTTGAGTTCGGCCGCTGCGGTGCCGGGCATTGGCAGCCCGGACACGCCATTGTCCTTCATGAATCGAAGGGCGGCCTGCAGCATGCCGGGGGATGGGTTGGGTTCCCGGAGCGCCTCGACGATGCGGCGGGCCGTCAGGACATAGACGAGTTCGTCAAGGTCCTCGGGCTTCATGCCATCAAGCGATTTTGTTTCGGGATCGGTCACCGTAAACCTCCGTCATGGGAATGTGTCGTTCGGCATGCCGGATCCGTTCTTCGTGATCCTCGATCACTCCGGCGAAGTGCTTGATGCTCTTGGCCAGGCTGCCGATGGTGTAGTTCATTCTCAGCAGCACCAGAATGATGCCGATGCCGAGGATGTCGTTGAGCATGGCCTCGATCATTCCGTTGGACCTTCCGCCATCTTGATCGCTCGCTGCATGCCCGCGTTGAAGGAGGCTTCCTTCTCCTGCATCAGCTTCTGTCCGGTCCCCGGCTTCGGCAGGTACAGGGTGCCCAGCATCCCGAGCAGGCCCAGCAGCATCGTTCCTCCCGGCAGGGCCGAGGTCCCCAGTTCCTGAATCCCGAACGACACCGCCGAGTTCAGGAACTGCGAGAACATCGCCGCTTCCTCCGCCGCCAGATCGTACTGGCTGAGATTCATTTTCACCTGAGACATGAACCTCTCCCGGAGGAAAGGGCTGTCGGCCAGCGAAACCTTCACCTCCCCGCCGTTGAGGTCCCGCATGTCGGCGGGCACGTCATGCTTGACGATGCGGTCGATGCTGCAGCCCTGCATGCCCATCATGAGGCCGAGGGCAAGGATGAAGACCACGGCGATGGCCATGGCGGTCTTATTGTTCTTGATGGATTCCATCTGTGTCTCCGTGGTCAAGGAACCGGAACGTCGAAGTCATTGAAGTCCACGTCCGGATTGATGTAGTTCTCGAACTGCTCGCCGGTGAAGCCTGTCTCGGACACCACCCCCGCCTCTTCAGCGGCGATTGAGTCTTCGGCAAGCTGGATCCAGGCATCCATGTAGGGGATGTTGTTGGCGTCACCGCCGATGTCGGCATCGTTCATTCCGCCGAGGACACCAAGGGCGAGTTCAACGGTGGGGCGGTTGATGTTGGACCGGCTGAACTCGGCAATCTTGGCACGGACGAGGTTCTGGGTTGTGGTGGCGGAAGTGTCCAGACAGCCGAGGGCCGCACTGGTGCTGTCCACCTGATCGTAGTTTCCGTCGCCGGTCGTGTCGTCCGCACAGGCCACAGCGAACAGGCTTTCGCCGGAGCCGCAGTAGCCCTTGAAATACAGAACGCCGCTGTGGCCGAACAGTGGATCGTCAGGGTCAGTAACCGTGACGGCCATCTTGAGATACAGCGGAGCGAGAGGGGCCTGCGGAAAGTTGCCCGAGGTCGTGGTGATCGTGGTGCCGCCCTCCCAGTTCCCGCTGCTCAGAACCGAGGTCTCCACCGCCCCGATGCTCAGGGTGAACCCAAGGTCAGCGTCGAAGCCGGGGAAGTCGATGGGTACCTGCGGGGCAGGGGGCGGTGCGGTCACCGTGCCGGGGGACGGGTCGTCCTCATCGCCGCCGGGGGCAGGAAAGGAGAAGCCTCCGCCTCCACCGGTGCCCCCGATGGTGATGGTGTCGTCGGCACCGGCCGGGGTGTTCAGGACGATCTCCGGCCAGTTGACGGTGTAGTCCACACCCTCGGTCAGTTCGATGTCGTTCTCGTACACCACGACCGACCCGTCCCCTCCCCAGTACGGACCTCCGAAGGTGAAGCTGCCGCCACCACCGGCAAAGACCAGCCAGTTCCATGCCCTCGGAAAGATGGAGTTGTTCAGCGGGTGTCCGGTGAAGAACTGCGGTACGAAGCAGGCCTCCTCCCGAAGGAATCGCATCTGCTTTTCCAACAGCCCGATCACCGCCGTGTTCCACCCAATGGGGCCCACGGTCTCGATGTCTACCCACAAGCGATCCTTGCGGGTCACGCGGCGGGCGCGGATGTCGGCCGTCACTCCGGAGTCCAGAGTGATGACCTTGGTGCTGGAGTTGATGGTGTAGTCTGACGTGCCGACGGTGGACCACCAAGTGGAGTTGCCGGCGGTGGCGTTGCCCGCCTCAACCACCAACTGGTGCTTGGGGTCCGACGGGGCACCGGGGATACCCTCCAACAGTTCGATACCGGAGTAGTCGATGGTGCTGCGGGATGTCCCGTCATTCACACCCAACGCCACCTGGCTGCCTGCCGAGTAGTCATTGGGTACTCGGGCCGCCACCGGCAGCCCGATCAGTGGAGCCACGGTCTCAAGCTCGCACAGATCCTGATAGATGAACAGTAGCTGCGTCCAGTACCAGTGCAGGCTCTGGCCGTAGGCATACGCTCCGCCATACGGGTATACCCAGGCCCGGTCCTGCCGGGTTTCGCGGACCACCGTAAGTCGGTCGCTGTTGGCCGCCAGTGCGGGAGTGATCTTGATCTTAGGGTAGGTCTTGGTCTCGATCAGTTCGGGCCCCGGCTCCTCGGTCAGAAGACTGGCTTCCGGATCGTAAGGGGTCGTAGAGGACGGATAATCTCCGAGGGACAGACCGGTTCGAGACCCGATGGTGACCCAGTCCGGATCGTCCGGAGTGCCCACATTGATCTGAACCGCCATGTTCTCGGCCCGGTTGGATCCGGACGGCCTGCTCCACCCGGCCTTGGTCACGAACTGCTGCTGCGAAAACGTGAACGTCTTGGTGGCCGGTGTGACGGAAAAGTTTTGAGAGGTGGACATGTCCCCGTCATAGGAGTTGTCCGCAGTGAGACCGAGTTCCTCGGCCGTGCGGAAGATGCCGTTGGTCCAGATGCCGAACTCTCGGACGCTGACGCTGAAGCCGGAGCCACGGGAGAAGGTGAACCGGACGCCCCAGCACGGGGCTCCGGTCACCGTCTCCTCGCCGAGGCTGGTCCACTTCTCAGTGGCCAGCCCCGGGTCCGTCTCATCGTCGAAGGTGTACTCCGTCTCGTTGACGAAGACTCGAAGCTGCTTCTCCACGGGAGCGTACCTGGTGGGAAGAAGACTCAACGGTACGATCCACTCGTTGTATCCGGAACTGGTGACATCGTCCCGACGGAACGAGAAGTAGGAGTTGCCTGCTTTGAGTGCCATGTGAGTCACCTTGTTGAATCAGGAAGTTGGAACCCGATCTCGGAGAAGTCGGGACCGGTAGAGGTTTCGCCGTCAAGGAACGACGGCAGTTCAACCGGTCCGGTTTTGTAGCCTCGGGACCGAGTGTGTCCATCTTTCTTCACCGGAGCCCACAGATCGGGAGTACCGAACTGCTGGGCCGAAACGTTGTTGAGGCTGCCGAACCACCATGTGTTGTAGACCGGCAGCAGTCGTCCTGCGTGCCGAAGCGTGTTGCTCTGGAGTTCGGACTCCCCGGTCAGGGGAGAGGCCGCCTGAATGGAGTTGAGGATGGCGTCCTGCGTTGCCGACAAAGCGCCGTACCCGGCCGACGAGACCGGGTCACTGACCTGCATTCTCTCGTTGCGGGTCAAGGCTTCAAGACCGTTGCGGACGGCAAAGGTCCACTGGCCCGCGATGGGTACATTGGTCATGGTCCGGGCGATGAAGTTGTCCGGATCATCTTCGATGTCCTGCATGATCTCGTCGATGGTGCGACCCCTCTGGAGGTCCCGCGACATGCGGTTCATGGTCTCACCGAACAGGTAGACGGCGATCAGTGCCGACGCCGTGCGGGTCGGCATCTGTGCCGCATCAAGCAGGTTGTTCTCCGCCCATGATCGGGAGAAGCCGGTCATGGTCAGCCAGAGTTGGCCCCATGCAGAGCGAGCGTTGGCGGACGTAGGAGTCTGGAGAAGACTCTGCTCCGAGATCCGCTTGTTCATGATACCGATCATGACATCACGCATGCCGGTCACGCCCTCATCGAACAGGCGGGCCGCGTCGGCATCGGCAGGAACATGCTGCATAAGGGTGGACAGGTCCACGACACGTCCGGGGCGGATGGCTCCGGTGGCCTTGCCCGCCTCAAGCACCACGTCCATGCGGGCGGGGTCAAGAAGGCCCGCCATGGAGAACTTCTCTGCGACCTGCCACTGACTTCCGAAGCCAGCCTTACGGGCCATCTTCTTCCATCGGGCAAAATATGCGTCTTCGCCCTGCGTTTCTCTAATACGACGAAGCTCATCGGCATTTTCCCGAAGGTCAAGGCCCAGCTTCTTGGCAGCATTGATGAATCGTCCGGCCTCGGCCTGAGCGTCCATCACCTGCATGACTCGGGAGAACTGGGAGAACAGATCCATGCCGCCCAGCGTCATGGCACTGCCGCCCAGAGCCCGGAAAAACCCCGCAGTACGGTTGCCTTGTCCGGGAAGGTTGGCACCGCCGCGACTGAACACGTCCATGAACGGGGCCAGCACCTTGGCGATGACTCCGAACTGGAAGGTGTCCATGTCCACGGCACCGCCACTGAACCGCTCCATCGAGTGGTGGCGGAACTGGCGGGACGTGAGGCCCACAGTCTGCATGAGTTGCTTGACTTCACCGGTGCGGAGGGCGACACGGAAAACGTCACCGGCCTTGCGGACGATGTCGCGGGGAGAGTAGATCCCCCGTAGCATGGTCTGCAGCACCTCGGTGGTGAGGACGGCACCTCCGATGCCTGCACCGAAGGTACCGGCCGCCGTGGCCTGACCGACCTCGGACAGCCATTCGGCCACGCGGTCGGAGGAAGAACGGACGGAGGGAAGGCGACCCTCGGCAAGGGCCAGCTTCTCTCGGAGGTTCTCAAGGCCCGCGTCCCAGCGGGCCCCTTCCTCCGGCAGAAGCTCCTTGGGCTTCATGGCCTTGACCGCGTTGATGAGGTCGTCCATGCTTCCGCCGGGGATTCCCCACAGTTCCTGATGCCGCTGCTTGTTGAGGACGCGGACTCCCGTGGTGCGGAAGTAGTCATGGGCCGCGCCGAGGAAGTTCCAGTCAAGGAACTCCTCCATCTCGGCCGAGGCCCAGATGGAGTCATCAATCCGACGGTGGGTGTCGGACAGGGCCACGCCAGCACTGGCCTTTCGGACAACGCCGCCCTCGGCCGCCTCGACAAAGATGTCTTCACCGAACAGACGAGAGCGAGTCAGCAGTGCGGAGTCACGGGTCGCTTCCACCAGAGCCTCAAGGTACTGCTCCTCGGTCACATCGAATCGAGCCAGGTTGGCACGGGTCAGGGAGTTTTCCTGCACCGCGTTCCCGGCATCGTCCACCCACCCGGCCTTGCCGCCGGAATCCTTTCGAGTGAGCTTGCCGAGACGAACCAGCGTATCAAGGTGGACCTCATCCCGGTTGCTCCAGTACTTGAAGTGATGGCGGCCCAGAGAGGCGACGAACTTGTTGGGATCCTTCATGATCCGGTGGAGATGGAAGCGACGAGGGAAGAAGTTGTCCACGCCGGAGAACTCACCGATCTCCTCGGCAGCGTTCCGGATCAGGTCAGACTGCTTCTTCCACAGCTTGGCCATGCGGATCACGTCAGGGTCCGTGGAGGGTTCTCCGACATTGGAGGCATGTCGGATCACCGCTCGGTTGAACTCTGCGATTTTCTGGCGTCGGCCCAGAACGTTGAAGGGGCTGCCGAACTTTCCGGTGTCCACGATTCGGGACATCTCATCTACCAGCGAGGAGGTGGCCACCTCCATGTCATTTCGGATGGACTGCAGGGTCTTCACTGCCTTGCGCCCGGCAAGGTCTCCCACCGTCATGCGGTTGGGATCCACCTCCTGGGCGATCATGCGGACCACATCGAAGCTGGACCGGGCAGTCTCGCTCAGGCCGGGGCCCGAGGAAGTCAGACGCTTGAGCATCTTTCCCAGCCCCCAACCAAAGAGGATCTTGTTGCGGGCACCGACATCCTCGATGAGCATGGTGTCCGACAGGTCCCGAGCCCCGATCATCTGCAGGTAGGCCTGCGTCTTCTCGGCGTCGGTCTTGGGCGGGCTGGCCGCCCACCGAGTGCGAACCTCATCGACGGTCTCACCCACGGCACCGGTGGCCCGAGGAACCAGAGTCTGAGATTCGGCCGCCTCGGCCAGAATCTCGTTGGTGGTCTGAATGGCCTCCCGCAGAGACATGCGTTCAGGGCCCGGAGCCTGAGCGGTCAGGGCCCGAATGTTGCGGATCTCCGTGGCCAGTTGCTTCCGGTAGGCACGGATCGTGCCTGGCGCCATCCCCGCCCGAGTGGCCCGCTCAATCTCTTGTCGAAGGCGACGGGTCTCTCGGAGGGCACGAAGCAGCGGGTCCTTGCTGGTGCCGGTGACCGGGGTCTGGCTGAATCGGCCCCGTTGAGCGGCGACCTCATCGAAGACAGAGAAGAACTTGACATCTTCGCCCAGACGCTTCAGGGCCCCCTCTACACGCATGAGATACTTGATCTCGTCCGTGGTAAGGGAGCGGACCTCGGCCGCCCGCGCAAGGTCGGCCCATTCACCGAGCCAGTACTTGGCGCTGTCGGCCCGCTGGGGCCCGACACCATTGGCAATACGCTGGGCCCGATCATCCATACGGGCGATCACGCCCGGCAGGATTTCCCTTGCCCTGGCGATGATCTCATCTTTGGTGGCAGCGTTGCCCAGTTCCTTGCCCGCCCGACCGAGAGCCTCGGAGAAGGCGGCCCGCTCGATCTGAGTGCCCATGGCGGACACCTCGTCGGAGAAGGACCTCACCATGCGGGCCTCATCGAGGGCGGCATTGAGGACGGCACGAACGCCGTTCTCGTCGAAGGTTCGACCCTTGAACCCTTCGACCATGGAGACAATCAGGTCCTCCATGTCGAGCCGGGTCATGCCCGCCTCGGCCAGCACGGCATCGTCAAGGTACTCCCCGACCACCCATGACCGGCCCGGCATCAGAATCTCCGCCGACCGCTGGATGCGGACGCTGGCGTTGTCGATCACGGCCTGGGCCCGGACATAGTCCAGACCGGCCGCGATGGGGTGGGCCTCGGCCCGGTGCCCCTGAGACTCAAGGACGCCCTCCATGGTCCGGCGAACGCCCTCGGCCCCGTCGCCACGGCCCGCAGCCGCCCTGCCCGCAAGGGCAAACCCCAGCAGGGCCGTGGCCCCGACGGCCAGACCAAGCTCGGCCCAAGAAAAGGTGTCTTGCAGGTCCGGATCGTCGAAGATCACCTTAGATTGTTCAATCCGTCCCCGCTGGCTGGCGAGGCTGAAGGCACCGCCATACACACCAAGCTCAATGGCCCGTGCGAAGCGGTGACTGGTAGCCATGCTCAGGGCCCCGTGGATGGCCGCTGGGGCCCGGCTGACGGCCGTTTGAGCCTTGGCCGATGCCCGGGCCACCGGAAGCACCTTTGGCCCCAGAACGGGCCCAGCGAGCCGTACGAGGTTTTGGGGCTTTGTAAGGGCAGCGGGGGCCACGCCCCGCAGGACAGACTGGCCCGACACCCTCACCGCCGTGGCCCCCGGTCCGAGGGGCACGACGAGGGACGGCAGGAAGGTGGGGTCAGTGAGCAGGTAGTTCTGAACCGCCGACTGCATCATGGAGGCAAACTCCGTGATGCCGTAGGACTGATCCTCGAACGTCTCTACATCCTGCAGGGCCTGAGCCTGCATGAGGGCCCGGTTCTGGAGGAACACGAAGTGGTCCCGGTTCCGGGCCTGCCGAAGCTCGGTCGGCATGTCGGTCCCGTATCGGGCAGCCACGCCCGCCAAGGCCCGGTTGTTTTCGTTGGACAGCCAGGCCTCGGTCTCGGCCTCGGCATTGAAGTCGTCATCCACGAACTGAAGGCGGCGGTCGATGTCGGCCACGTTCCGCACCGGAGACAGGGTGTTGGACAGCCAACGCCATCCGCTTTCCGGCTCCATGGTGTCGAGGCCAAGCTGCCGCTCCATGAGGTTGGCGGCCCCGAGGGAGACGAACCGCTGCTCGTTTCCCGCCAGTGACGCCACACCGTCCGCGAGCCATGTCGCCACGTTGCCCGGGTCCACGTCAGTCGCAATCGTCTGCTTCGTGACGGCGGTAATGCCCCAGTACCCGACCTTCGGGGGAGCGAGGCTGGGTCGGAACCCGGTCTCGGGGGTCCCCTCGATGTAGAGCGGGAACTGGTAGTCTTCGGCCGCGACGGTTCCGGGCCGGGACTCAGAGACACCGTTGGCGATGTATCGGCTCATGTCAGTCCTGTTCAAAGTTGAAGGCACGACGGACGGCATTGTCCGCACCGGTGGCCATCGAGTTGAAGATGCTCTTGCTGAAGACAGTGCGACCGGCAGGCCCGATGCGGGGGCCGGGGCGGACGGTGTTCACCGGACGGTCCGACAGGAACCG
>JGI10211J34971_10004239_pt1 | contig 11398 bp, 10 predicted proteins | sample Etolagsediment_FD_34971 | JGI IMG/M metagenome (IMG submission 34971)
CGCCCGATCTCGATGTACCCGTCGTCTCCACGCAGAACGGCCCCTGGCCAGATCGACGATTCCGCGCCGATTCGCACATCACCGATGATCACCGCGTCCGGATGAACGTAGGCGGAAGGATTGATGCTTGGCGTGGCCTCACCAAGGGCGTAGATCGGCACGAAGCGACGATACCGTTGCGCCCCATGTCCCGCCGGATCGACATCGAGTTGACCAGTTCCCAGTCCGACGGAACCTGGACGTGGAGAGCCGCTGGCGCGCGCGAGCCGAAAGGCACCGTCGCCGGTTCCGTCCTGCCGTCCGGAGTTGCCGTCGGGGCGACCCTTCGGGTCGAAGTCGAGCAAGGTCTCGACGGGATCGAGGTTCTGAGCATCGTCGGCGGGCGCGAGCGTCATGATGATGCCGGCCGCCTCGAGATCATCGGTTCAGGGGCCACATTCGAGCCGGTCATCGAGACGAGGGCCAAGCGTCAGCGAGGCGAGGGCCGACGCGATGACCGTCGGCCCCGTCGTGATGGCTCTGGACAACGCGATCGTCGACGGGATCGCCGAGATGGCGACGCCAGTGGCAACGGAGAGAGCCGTCGTGAGCGGCCACGTCGAGATGATCGTCGTGGACCTCGTTTCACTCCTCCGCCCGAAGTGCCGCAACGGCCGAAGCCGAAGCGGCTCCGCCCCGGTCGAGCGAATCGCAACGAGGTATTGACCGCGATCGACGAGGACCGTCGCCCCATCGCTGAGGTCGCGCTTCAGGGCATGGCCGCTGTGCGCAAACGCGTGAAGGAGGAGAACGCGAAGATTGCCGANTCCGGCGGCACACCGATGCCTGAGGCCTCGGTGTTAAAGATGGCCGAGGAGATGTTGCCNCGCCTGCGGGTCGCAGAGTGGCGAGATCGCGCCGATGCCGCGTTGCGCCAACTCGACAACCTTGACCTTCGCGACCTCAGGTCGGTTGTCGCCGCGGCCGATGACCCGATCGTCACCCGAGACTCCTCCACGCGTGAACTGGCGGATCGCCTGCGGGTTGCCCTTCGAGAGCGGCAGGAGCAGGAGCTCCAACTCTGGTTCGGCGATGTCGATGCTGCGCTCGCTGTAGGTCGCGTGGTCCGCGCGCTTCGACTCAGCTCGCAGCCACCAAAGGCCGGTGTCGTGTTCCCGCCGGCCATCGCGACCCGCTTGGTCGACTCGACGAACGCGACCCTGACCCCGCTCGAGTCAGCGGAGCGCTGGTGCGCCATCCTCGAGGCAGCCGCCTTCTCCCCCATTCGCTCACTCATCAAGCCCATGGGCCGACCCGACGTGGTCGCCGACGAGCTTCTCGCCACCGTGAAGAGACTGGCCCCTGCAATCCCGCAGATCGCCGAGCTCTTCGGCGTTGAAGTCGTCGAAGGTGCCACCATGCCGAAACCGCTTCGTCCGACTCGGCCGGGTCGTGAGAACACTGCCAAGAGGACGGCCCGTCCGGCCTCCGGGGATGGCGCTCGGCGACGTGCGAAGAAGGGCGAGGAGGCTGAGTCTTCGACTCCGAGCGACACGACCCAAGGCGAGCCGACACCGGAGGCCACCGAGTCACCGGCCGAGGTACCCGACAACACATCAANTAGCGATTCGTCNCGGGATGATGCCGCTCTTATTGANGAGTCCCCTGACACCAAGGCGCCAAACGATGAGTCGGACGGCGATGAGTCGGGCACCGAGAACACTGCCTCCGACAACCCTGCGGACGTCGTAGAGCCGGTTGCCGAACTCCCAAGCGATGCCGAATCCGCCGAGCACGAGTCCTCGGCGGAGGATGAGCCCGCCGGTTGACTCGTCGGTCACCTTCCGCGGTTCGTAGCATCGCGAGATGAGCGAGATCGTCAAATACTCCAGTGAGGGTCGCGTCGCGACCATCACTTTGAACCGCCCCGAGGCGCGCAACGCGGTGAACGGCGACGTCGCCAGCGGACTGGAAGCCGCGATCGACCGCCTCGAGGACGATCCAGACGTGTGGGTGGGGATCCTGACGGCTGAGACGCAGGGACAAGAACGTCCCGTTTTCTGTGCCGGAGCAGACCTGAAGGCCATCAACTCAGGCCAAGCGGGTTCGCTCGGCACGGCGCGCGGTGGCTTCGCTGGGTTTGTGTACCGCGAGCGTCGCAAGCCCATCATCGTCGCCGTCGATGGCCTCGCCACCGCGGGAGGATGTGAGATCGTGCTCGCGGCCGACCTCGTGGTGGCGACCACCCGTTCCGCCTTCGGATTGGCTGAGGTCAAGCGGAACCTCGTCGCTGGTGCTGGCGGTTTGTTCCGCCTACCCCGCGCGATCGGCCAGGCCGCGGCAATGGAGGCCATCCTCACCGGCGAGCCAATCCCCGCCGAGCGGGCCTTCGCCCTCGGCCTCGTCTCTCGTTTGGTAGAGCCTGGCGAGGCGGTCGCCGAGGCTCAACGGCTTGCCGAACAAATTACCGCCTGCGCCCCGCTCGCGGTCTGGGCAAGTCGCGAGGTGGTTCTCGCATCTGCTTGGGCGGACGACGAGACCCTTCGCTCGATGACCGATCAGGCTTTCGGCGCCGTCCTCGCATCGGAGGACACGAAGGAGGGTCTTGAAGCCTTCATCGAGAAGCGCCCTCCCGAATGGAAGGGCCGCTGAGTCAAAGGTCGACCGAGACCGTGATGAGGCGCGCTGTGATACCGGCACGCTCCCACAGGTTCTTGGTGTCGCGATCTCCGGGCAACGCCTCGGCTTCCATGCGCTGAGCGCCCCTCTGCCGGCCGATCCGTTGAATCTCCTCGACGAGCGCGTCGCCGAAACCGAGCTCGCGCGCCTCCTCGAGCACGAACACCTCGTCGACCATCAGAACGTCGCCTGAGCTCAAGCGTCCGACCAGATAGCCGACGACGAGACCGTCGAGATCGGCGACGAGGACACTGACCTCAGGATTCGTCCATTCGGGTAGTGGGTGTGTCTCGATCCACCGAGCCCCGCCGCGGGCCTCACGAATCGACTCGCGGGCGATGTCAGCGAGCTCGCAGACGGCGGGCTCATCAGCCGCTGTGAATTCCCGGACGACCGGGTCGATCACGAGAAGACGGGACAGTCGTCGTCGCCCACGGGACACGACGGCGCGTTCGCGCGAACCAGCAGGAAGCAGGAGGTGCAGAGCTGCTCATCCGCACGCTTGGGCTGGATCCCGTCGATCGCCTCAGCCTTCTCGTCGGTGCTGGGTGCCGATTCCTCTTCTTCGTCCTCGCCTTGCTCGTCGGCCGCCACCATGCGGTCCTTGAGAATCATGTCAAGATCGGCCTCAACATCGTCCGGCGACAGCATCTCGTCGTCGTCATCGTCGTCGTCTTTGGCCTTGCGACGGCTGCTCGACTCCTCCTCGGAGTCGTCCTCATCAGCCTCGTCGTCGGCGGCGTCCTCATCGGACTCCTCCTCGAGCTCCTCGTCGTCGTCGAGATCCTCGGGCTCGTCCTCGAGGTCCTCGTCGTCGTCTCCGCCTTCAACCTCGAGTTCCTCGAGGTCCTCCGAGTCGATGTCGTCCTGGGCCATGTGTACTCCGTCCGAAGTGGTTGGGGGGATGGTAGACGGACCGAACCGCCTCCGCTCGTCGAGCGAAAGGGTTCCGCTCCGCGGCTTGCCGGAGGCTAGCCGTCGGAGAGACGTCTAGCCTCAGACCTGCGCTCGCTCTCGAGGCGTTCTAACTCTGGGGCCTCGGTCGTCATGTGCGACATCGCGCCCGCGATAGCGCGGTGCCCGGCCTGCTCGGCGATGAGTCGGTGCATCTCCAAGACCACCCGGCGGTACGAGGGATGGCCTTGCGGCGAGGAGCGCAACTCGAGCATGTGCATCGCCTCACGGGCGTTGAACTGCATCGTGTAGCGGATCCGATATGCCATCGAGACCGCGTAGGACGCCTGCCGGGGGAACTCCTCCCGGATCAGATCAAACAACTCCGCCGACCGCGACATATTGGAGTCGAAGAGGTCGACGAGACCGGCCTCCTCGACCAACTCGGGCCGAAGGAAACCATGGTTCGGTGTGAGGTCTTGCCACTCGACCGTCAGCATCCGATGGCGCTGCAGGTCTCGGAAGGCCCCGTAGTCGCTCAGCACATCGAACCGATAGCCGGTGGTCTCGAACGACCGCCCGGGCCGGTGTCGACGGTTTCCGCGGTCACCGACTTCCGCCGCGATCAGCGCAATCCGATCATCGGTGGACATCGCGGCGACGCGGCGGCGTAATTCCGCATCCGGCAGGTCGGAGTACGGATAGCAGATTGCCGCGACGAGACGCTCCTCGCCGTCCATATCGAATTCGGTCAGCGTTACCTCATCGCTCGGTGGTACCGGAGTTCCGCCGAGCAACGAATCGACGAGTTGCTCGGTTCGGTCGCGTCGCGACGAGAGGTACTCCACCCACCGACCGCCCCGCTCAGGAAGATCAACCCTCCGAAGGAAACTTGGTATGACCTTGCGTAACTCGACCAGCATCTCGTCGGCGTAGGCACGCGCCTCCGGGAGTGGATGCGCTCGCATACGGAGCAGGAGCGCCTCGAACGCCTGACCGCTGCCGTATATGCCGACGTTTGACGTGGCACCAGCCGGAAGCATTCCTCGGACCGCGTCAAGCGCCTTCGCGCGCGTGGCCTGCCGGTAGACGAGGTCGCTGTCCTCGGGTCCTTGGGGAACCACCCTCCGGACATGTTCGGTCATCCGATCCACGGCCGTGGAATACGCGTCGAACATGCGGTCCATCTCGCCGATGTACCTCGTGCCGTGACGACTCGCGAGGAGCGCTGGGTCGCGGTGATATCGGTAACGTCCGCCGAAGCGGGAGTCGTAGGAGATGTACCTCGTGCTCTGCTCGAGGTAGCTCATCAGCCGGCCGCGCTCGAGGATTTTCGTGAGCATGTTCGAGGCCTGTTCACAGGCGAGATGAACCCCACCGAGCTGAGCCACCGAATCATCGCCGTACTCGAGGAAGACTCGCTCGTAGAGCTCCTCCGCACGGGACAGCCCCATCGTCGCGTCGACCGTCTCATCGCCACCGATGTCGAGGTCGCCAACAAACTCGTCGAGGAACAGTCGGCGGAGACTCTTCGGGCTCCGGCTGTACCGAGCGAACAGCGCGCCTTTCACGACCTCCGGCAGATTCACCAATGCGAAGACCGGGCGGTCGAGGTTCGTGAAGTACCGGCGGAGGATGTCTGATTCCTCAGGTGTGAAGTCCTCCGCCACGTAGGTCACGACGTGTGATCGTAGGAGGACCGCCCGAGGCGAGCGTGGATGTTGACTCAGACGGCGTGCTCGTAGGCGGCTGGCACCACCGCGACGTCGAGATGACGAGTGGCACCCACTGACGCTCCGTCGACGAAAACGATGAGTTGCTCGTCGAACGAGCGACGCAGATCCCTCACCCTCGTGGTGGAGATATCGGGATGCGGAAGATGTGAGCCGGTTCGCGAGCGCCGTCTCGCCATCATCCGCTGTCGCGTGTTCATCGACTCGGATACCTCGATCACGTCGAGCAGCCCGTCTCCAGGATGCGCTCGAGGCGCGGGCTCGAAACGTCCGAGATGTCCGCTCACCATGACCATGACGATGGGTCCACGCCACCATCCCGACCTTCCTGGACGGCGCGCGACCACGTGGGCGGCCGCGCGGTACAGCTGTCCATCGACCCGGCACTCGATGAGGTCCAGCGTCACGGCGCTGGTGGCCCGTTCCGCGACCGGAGCCCCGAGACTGCGGTGGATATCTCCGGACCGGGCCGCGAGGACCACCCCCTGCTTGGCCGCCGTGGCAAGCCCGGCGTCGTCTCGGCAGTTCACGACGATCTCGTCTGCTCGGAGCGTTCGGCCCCAGTCGTCGAGACTCACGAGGTCTCTCCGATCGCCGCCGAATCGGCAATGACACCTCGGAGACACGCCTCAACCGCTTTCGATGCGACCTGGGCCGTCTCAGCCTTCGGCGCGACGTCAGCGATCTGTTGCGTGAGGTCGATGACCTGACGGATGTTCCTGACGAAATCGCCCCCCGTTAAAAGGTCGTCCTCGAGCACCTCGGAGAGGTCCATTCCCGCCGCCCACTCGGCGGCTGCCGCCATGAACCCCGGGTCGGGAGAGCGGTGGTGCGAGCGCTCATGCCGCTCCTCGAGTCTCGATATCTCCTCGCTCACGGCCTCGAGTTTGCGCCACCGCTCTCGCACCGTCGCGTCGGGGAATGCGGGCGGCGGAGGATCATCCGGGCTTCGGTGCTCGTACACAAAGCAGGAGACGATCGCCGCGAGCTGCACGGCATCGAGACCATCGAACACGCCGCGGCGCAACGCTTCGGTCACCAGAAGATCGCTTTCATGGAAGATCGCGGCGAGCAACTCCCCTGCTTCGGTGAGTTCCCAGGCATCGGCGTGGATGTGACCGAGCTCCACAAGCACGGCGGTCACCGAATCGAATTCTCGACCGAGAGAGCTTCGTCGGTCGTCCACCTGCTCCTCGAGCCGCCGAAGCTCGGACCGCAAGCGATCCGCCTCGGCGGCGGCGCGAAGACGATCGCGGAGATCTGGGTCGTCCTCGACTGGATGACGGTCGGAGGACCTACGCGGTCCTCGTTGAGATGGGAACTCAGCGCGGCGAAGCCGCCGGGCGACCTCCCGACGAACATCCTTTCGGTTCGGGCTCTGACCATCAGGGACGGCGATACGACCCACGACAGTCGATTTCGCGATGTCGCCTGCGGTCAACGTCAGCGGACGCCCGGCCGGTGAAACAGCGGAAACACGTAATCCATCGGAGCGATGAGCGGTGGCGACGACCGCCACGTGACCCCGATACCCCTTCACACGAACATCGATCACATCCCCAGGTCGAAGGGTCGGAACCTGTTCCGCTCGCCGCTCCTGCGCGCTGAGGGCCCGGTACTCATCGATGTCGCCGAAGGGCGAGGATGCACGTCTCTCAGCCGCAAGCAGTTGCTCGCGACGACGACTGAGCCGGCCTTGCGAACGGACGACCTCACGGTCGCCTTGGAACTGAGCGAAGGACATCATGAGCAGTTCCCTCGCGCGTTCGCGCGAATGTCTCCGCACGAGGTTGGCAGTCATGTTGTAGGTGGGTCGGAACACCGACCGCAATCCGAAGGTGCGACTGGAAGCGAGATCGGCGACCTGCTGGTAGCGAACCCAAGGGCTCCAGAGCACCACGGCGTAGCCGATCGTGTCGATTCCTCGACGTCCCGCACGGCCGGTGAGTTGGGTGAACTCGGCGGGACTGAGGGAGACGTGGTGGTCACCGTTGAACTTCGTCGTCTTCTCGATCACGACGGTTCGGGCCGGCATGTTGACCCCGACAGCGAGGGTCTCGGTCGCGAAGACCGCGCGAATGAGTCCGCGGGTGAAGCAGACTTCGACCGCCTCCTTGAATGGTGGCACCATCCCGGCGTGATGTGGGGCGAACCCGGCCATCATCTGCGCGCGCAGATTCTCGATGCCGAGTGCGTCGAGGTCGGCATCATCGAGAGATCCGATTCGATCCTCAAGGATGGAATCGATCTCGGCGGCCTCGTCAGGATCGGTCAGCACCAGACCCGCGTCGAGGCAGGACTGCGCGGCCGCCTCGCACTGCGCTCTCGAGAAGATGAAGATGATGCACGGCAGCATGTCGAGTCCACCGAGGTGGGTGACGGTCTCCACGCGATCAGGTGTCGCGAGGCGTCTTCCCGAGGCACCGGTCGGTCGGCCCCGACGATTTCGCATCGGTCCGCGCTGGCGTGATTCATCGAGGCGAAGCGCGTCGCGGTTCACCGAGCCATCGACGAACGTTGGCATCAGTTGCAAACGATCGTTGCTGCGATCGGAGACGAGGTAGTGGTCGAGGAGTTCCACCGGACGCCGTGCCTCGGTAACCGTACGAGTGAGCCCCCGAACTGTCGACATCCACTCGGCGAGCTCATCGGCGTTGGAGACCGTGGCCGACAAGCACACCAACTGCACCTCGGGCGGGAGGTGGATGATGACCTCCTCCCATACGGGACCCCGGTAAGCGTCCTGGAGGAAGTGGACCTCGTCAAGCACGACGAGGGCGAGATCATCGAGGGCGTCAGAGCCGGCGTAGATCATGTTCCTCAGCACCTCGGTGGTCATGACCACCACCGGCGCCTCTGGTCGCACCGAGTTATCCCCCGTGAGGAGGCCGACTCGCTCCGCTCCGTGATCGGCGATGAGATCTCGAAACTTCTGGTTCGAGAGCGCCTTCAGGGGCGCGGTGTAGAAGGCGCGTCGGCCGTCGGCGAGGGCAGCCGCGATGCCGTACTCCGCGACGGCGGTCTTCCCGCTTCCGGTAGGGGCCGACACAACGACGTGGTAGCCCTCATCAAGAGCGTCGAAGGCGGCGACTTGGAATCGATCGGGCTCGAATGAGAAACGCGCCGTGAGGTCTGAACGGTCGGACCTCAACGGTCGCGACCGCGCGTGAGGAGATGCCCGACACCGATCGCCACGAAGTAGAGCACCACCATCGGGATCGACAGACTGAACAGCGAGATCGGATCGCCCGACGGCGTGATCACCGCAGCGAGGGCGACGGTCCCAACCACCGCGTAACGCCAGGCCCGAAGCAGAGTTCGAGGGGCGATGACTCCGAGGAGCTGCAGGAACACCAAAAGGACAGGGATCGTGAATCCGACGCCAAACGCGACCACCATGAGGGTGACAAGACGGATATAGCTGCTCACTTGAAACGCCTGGTCGACCCCCTCCCCTGCCCAAGAGATCAAAAACTCAAGAGCGCGGCCCAGGGTCCGGAAGGCGATGAGGCCACCAGCAACAAAGAGCAGCACGCTGCTTGCGACGAACCCGACCGCGTAACGGCGCTCCTGCTTGTGGAGCGCGGGAACGATGAACTTCCAGAGTTGCCAGAGCAAGACCGGGAGTGCGAGCACGATTCCGCCGTATGTGGCGATTCGTAGCCGAGTCGAGAATCCCTCGATCGGGTCGAGGGTGAAGAGGGCGACCTCGTCTCGGGTTGAGTCGTACGACAGGCCGCAGAAGCCGGGAACTGACCTGCGACACAGGTCGAGGTAGGGCCGGGTGAGCGTGGCGAGGACCCAGTCGTAGAACGAGACCACCAGCAGCGCCCCAAGGAGGATCGCCAGAGCGCTCCGAATGATTCGCATCCTCAACTCGCCAAGATGCTCGGTGAGGGTCATGGTGGCCGCCGGATCAACTGGCGCGCGGCGTCGTCGCAACCTCACGGCTTCTCCGACTCATCGGGGGCCGAGGTGTCGGGCGGATCGTCGGGCGGATCGTCTGCCGCAGCCGTCTCGGCGGGTGGCTCCACCATCGACTGCGCGGCTTCGCGAAGTGTGCTCGCGCTTTCGCTCGTCGCCTTGCGGAGGTCGCGCATTGGCTCGTCGAGGGCCTGCTTGAACTCTCGCTGGAAGGTGTCACGTACTGACCGGAGTTGTCGATAGAGCCGTCCGACGTGACGCATCGCTTCGGGCAGTTTCTCGGGGCCGAGTACCACCAAGGCGAGCAGGGCGATGATGATCAGTTCGCCGCCCTGCAGGTTGAACACGTCGGCGAGTCTAAATGGCTGGCAGGATCAGGGGCCGTGCAGCAGCGACTCCCCTCCCTGCTCGATCCGCCGATCCTGTTCGCGCACCGGGGCGCCCGTGCTCACGCGCCAGAGAACACCCTGGAGGCATTCTCGCTGGCGCTGCGGCTCGGAGCCGGGGGAATCGAGAGTGATGTCTGGGTGACTCGCGACAGTGTCGCGGTTCTCGACCACGACGGTGTGATTCGACGCGGAGTTCGCCGGACGAGAATCAACGAGGTCAATCGCGACGACCTCCCCGAGCACATCCCAACCCTCAACGATCTCCTCGACCTCGTCGATGACGCCCTTCCGCTCTCACTCGACTTGAAGGATCCGCAAGCTGTAGAGCCCGTGATCAACGCGCTGCGGGGCCGCTGCCCCGAACGGTTGTGGTTGTGCCACCCGTCGAGGGACGTGATCGAGGAGATGCGCGCTCGTGACGCTGGATTTCGCGTCGTGCATTCGACCCGAGTCGACAAGATGCCTGGCGGGCCCGAACGGTGGATGGCCACGCTGTCTGGGTGGGGTGTCGACGCGGTGAACCTTCGCCACGATGACTGGAGCGGCGGACTGGTGACCCTCGCCCACCGATTCGGGCTGCTCGCCTTTGGGTGGGACCTCCAACATGCTCACATTCTCGAGGGGGGCCTGAGAATGGGACTCGACGCGGTCTATAGCGACCACGTTGACCTCATGGTCGAGGTCGCGGCTCGAGAGGTGGGCGGAAGCGGCTGAAGTCGCTTAGAGCCACTGCCAATCGGCGCGCGGCCAAAAGACCACAAAGGCACGCCCGACGATGTCGTCCTCGAGGATTGGTCCGAGTGCCCGAGAATCTTGGCTGCCCGCCCGGTTATCGCCAAGCACGAACACCGTTCCATCTGGCACCACGATCGGGCCGAAGTCCCCTCCGCAATTGCCTGGGGTCACGACTGTCGGGTCGAGGTACGGCTCAACGAGAAGTCGGCCCTCGATGCGGATCTCGCAGGCTCGGCTCTCGACCTCCTCACCCGGCAGGGCGATGACGCGCTTGATGAGGTCCCTCTCAGCGGTTCCAGTGATCTCGTGCAGCACCACGACGTCCCCGCGGTTCGGATCGTGGAGCCGATACGACATCTTGTTGACGAAGACCCGGTCGCCGGTGCTCAGCGTCGAGTACATCGAGGATCCCTCCACCACGAAATGCGCGAGGAAGAACGTGCGCACCACGATCGCGACGAAGAGCGCGACCGCCACCACCAGCGCCCACTCGCCGAAGGCCCGGGCTCCGCGTCCTAGTTGACCTCGGGATGCATCCACCTCCGGCTCTATCTCGAGGTCTGATTCGGCGCTCACCGTGTCAAACCGTATCGGTGAGCCGGATCAGAGTTGCTCCATAAGGCGATCGACGCGCTCATCGGTCGCGGCGAACGGGTCCTTGCAGAGCACCGTTCGCTGAGCCTGATCGTTGACCTTGAGATGAACCCAGTCGACGGTGTAATCACGCCGTCGCTCCTTGGCGCGCTTGATGAACTCGCCACGCAGCCGGGCTCGTGTCGTCTGCGGTGGAGTCTCAATCGCCTGCTCGATCGCATCGTCATCGCAGATTCGAGCGACCATCCCGCGGTCTTGAAGCCGGTGGAAGGGACTTCTGGAGCGGGTGATGTCATGGTACTGGAGGTCGAGGGCCTGCACCTTCGGGTCGCCGAGCCCAAGGCCGTGACGCTCGCGAAACGACTCCAACAGGTTGAGCTTGATCACCCAATCGATTTCGGTGTCCAGCTTCATTGGATCCGATTCGAGCATGGTGAGCGTGTGCTCCCACATCTCGAGCGCGCGTTGCTC
>JGI10211J34971_10004240_pt1 | contig 11398 bp, 14 predicted proteins | sample Etolagsediment_FD_34971 | JGI IMG/M metagenome (IMG submission 34971)
CCACTCAGAACGCTTCAACCGCGAAACAACGCTCACTGCTGCTTACATGTTAGAAGTAAAGAAAATGCAGCAAGAGAAAAAAGGTCCGCTTACCGATGCAGACTATGAACAAGCGGCACAAGAAGCCATCAACCAGACAGAGTTCACTCTTGGTGCTACTGCCGCAGCGGGTCGTCCGATTGTAGCGCAAAACGCTTACGGTAACGTACTGTTCCTCTTCAAACGCTTCGCCATCTCTAAATACTATATGATGGCTAAACTAGCAAAAGAAGCCGCAGGTGGAGATAAAGCTGCACAGGCAGCGGCACGTAACTTCTTGGTTATGACAGGGCTGCTATCAGGGCTTGGTGGTATGCCGTTGATGGGCGGTATCGGTGCGATCTACAACATGTTTGCAGATGACGACGAGGATGATTTCGAAGCAGCGACACGTAAGCTGGTGGGCGAAGGTATTTACGGTGGGCTTGCAAACGAGTTGTTGGGTATAGACCTAGCCAACCGTATTTCGATGAACAGTCTTCTATATCGTGCACCGCTGATCGACAAAGATCAAAGTAACTTCTTTACCTTATTTGAACAGCTAGGTGGTCCAGTAGTTGGGGTCGCCTTGAGCATGGAGCGTGGTGTTAAAGACATTTACGAAGGTGAAGTGTATCGTGGTATTGAAGCTATGGCACCCTCAGCTCTCCGAAACGGTATGAAATCAATACGCTTTGCAATTGAAGGCGCAACAACTCGTCGTGGTGATCCGATTACAGAAGACATCAACCCCTACAATATAGCGATGCAGTTTGCGGGATTTGCACCACAGGCTTATATCCAACAGCTTGAGTTCAACAAGAACAACCGCCGTAGACAAGAAGCGATTGACAGTCGCCGAACAAAACTTCTACGCCGCCGTAACATGGCAATGCGTGAAGGTGATCGGGATGAAGTGCGTAAAGTAGATCAGGAAATCCAGAAGTTTAATGAGGGCTTGCCAGAAGGTGCAGAGAAGTCACGGATTACATCTGATACTAAGAAGCGTTCGTTTAGAACCTTTGGTAGAACCACAGAAAAGATACGTGGTGGTATGACTTACACTCCATTCATGGAGAAAAGTCTGGAAGAGTTTGACCAAGGCTTCCAACTGTAAGAAAAAAGCCCCCACAAGATGTGGGGGCTACAGTGTAATGGAGAACAACATTCAGTAAGAAGTTGTCAAATGTAGTATATCACACAGTTCTCCAAACGCGTAAACCTAGTTTTTGATTTTCTATGCAGATTTGAATCTCAAACTCCCAGTTCTTCATTTTTGCAACACTCTTTAGCTGCTTTTTACCTTTATCGGTGTTGATGCAGGGTAGAAAAAATGACGATCCTACCCCCATATTGTCCCAGTTTATCGTAATCCGAAGCCCATCAGGGTTCAGATCATCTAACTTCATTACCTTCTGATCCACCGTCAACCTCGTCAAAACCGTCAAATGTAAGCTGTAAACAATCCTGTGCAGGCATGTTGAAGTCTGTGCCTTTTGTCAGACGTTTCTTGACACGCTTCATACCTTTCTGATCTTTCAGGTCGTCCACAAGAGATGCATAGTTGATCTGTTGATCTACACACCAATTCTTGAACGGCTTGATGATCAGGAACAGGTGCTTGGTATCTGGCTCGAACCTTGCAATAAGCTGACCGCGTGGCGTTGCCGAAACAGGCACAAGCTGATCTAGGCCATTGTCGTTCTTGCCACGTAAATCCTCTGTACTTTCGATCTTCAGGATGTTGTTGTAGTTCTCAGACAAGTAGTTACCCACAGTCTCGTCCACAGATGCACCGATATCGTTGACAAAACGGTTACGCTCTATAAGTTGTTTCACTACCCACTTGTATACTTTAGATACATCGTACTCCACAAAGCCTAGTTTGGATGCGATCAGTAGCCCCGCGATAACCACAGCGTTACCGTTTGACCAGAAGCGATTCTCCGCGCCTAGTTTTGCGGCCTCGTCCAACCGTGCTTTTACACTGCGTACAGTCTTCAGTGCCTCTTCACGGTTGTTGATGATCCACTGGATATACTCTGGCCCGATGTGACCGTAGTGCAGTTTAAAGTCCTCGTGAAGTATAGCTGTCTTTGCTACATCTTCAGGATCGAAAAGCATCTTTGGTACTTTGATCTCAAACAGACGCTGCATCTCTGCCTTCGGTGTAGCCTTGTCACGGCTCAGTATCTCCCAAGCACTGGTGTTAGCAGAACTCAGAGCAAGAAGTTTCCACGGCTTACCACGTATACGCTCTTCGTTACCGTTTGCAGATAGCCTGTTCTTTTGGCGACCACCCGAAACCTGATACACATAGTCTGACATGTCCATACTGGTGACGTTTGTCATTTCGTCGGAGATCAGAGGCAAGCTGTGCATAACCTCACCACGGTTCATACGTGAGTTGTGAGTATCCGACTTTTGTAGAGACAAGTATTCAGGGTGTCCCCAGATCGACATAGCTGCAAACTGTGCTGTTGTTTTACCTACCCCAGTACCCCCAAACAAGTGTACAGCCATACTGTTCAATCCTGTCAGCGCCATGAGCGGTGAGCCGAAACCAACGCCAACCACGTACTGATGCAGTTCGAACCCATCACGATTGTAGAAGTTCAGGCATTCTAGGTTTCTTTTCTTCGAACCCTTCGGCTCAAAGTTATCCATGAAACTTGCAGTCTTAGACGAGGGTGGGTTGTAAGTAATCTTGTCGCCTTCGATCAGCTTCTCCCCCAAAACAAATGCTTCTAGGTCGTCGTCCACCCAACCAAACTGGCGGTGTGCCTCAGAAGCTGTTGAGGTCTGTTGTAATTCGTCTACCCATCTAGTTGTGTATGTCATCAGTTTATCCAGATTTTTACCCCATGTGGTCACGCCTTCACGTGCCATGCTCTTACGAAACTCCTCTCTGGAAGTCACATGCGTTAAAGGCACGGTGAACTGGCGGACACCATCTCTAGGCAAGTGTAGCCTAAACACTAACGTTTCGCCAAGTTCTTCGTCATGCAGACGACGAGTGACGTACAAGTCGTTGTGGTACAGGCATTCTTCTATGGGGTCTCCATCTTCATCACTGGTGCGTAGAAACACACCCCCTGCCACACCACGAAAGTATGGCTTTGGGTATACAGGAACCTCAAATTCTTTGACTTCTTTTCTGCCTTGTGTAGGTGCAGTGATAGTGACTTCGCCTTTGGCTTCCCGAATACGTTTACCCAACACAATCGGCGATTTGATCTCACCCCACAGTGGGCAGTCCTTACATACGCCCTCGTTCAGTTCATCGAAACGTGCACAAGTGTACGGACCTTTGATCTCGTCCAACTTCTTGCGCATTTCTGCTTCGCTGTAATTAGGGTGTTTATTGGATATCTTGACTGCTGCTACATCTACGTCTGTACAAAACTTTGCAATCGATAGCCCTGCTCTCCACAAAGGTTCGCTGACTTCGTGCTGCTTTGTCATGATGTACCCTAGCTGTGCACACCCTTTTTTCTGCGCTGTCTTCTCTATGATAGTTTTAAAAATATTCTCAGAGTTCTCAGCGTACGCTTCGTATAGCGCGTCCGTACCCACATCAAGCGTGGTAACTGGCATTGTAACGCCAAGTTTTGACACAAACTCAGACAAGTCCACAGGTGTTGGTATATCCACGCCATACGCCTGAACAGGTAGAGCGGGATCGTCTTTGTAGTTATGTGTATTCGGTACACGTAGTATACGCGCCACATCTGCTGTGACCGCAGGGTCTGCGAGTAATCCGTTATCTGCACAAGCCTTCTTCAATCGCTCCGCAGCATCGACCCAATCCTTCGCCGAAACCGCTTCGCTAAGAGGCCAGTATACGTGCACACCTCTACCGCTGTTGATCATAAGCGGATTAGGCAGAGAGAGTTGTTTACAGAAGCTACGTAACGCATCCACAGCGAGCTTCTGCGTAGGGTACTCTTTCGATGGGCCACAATCCAAATCTAGGAATAGTGACTTTAGTTCTACCGCGTTGTCACCCTTGCGGTTCGAGGGTTCTTTGAATGTACTAAGGGCAAAGTATACGTCCATACCATCGGCATCGAACTTGTTAGCTGCACGAACCACTTCATCAACGGTATCGTAGAACTTTTGTATCCTGACGTTATCTTTACCTCTTGCTGCGAACACACAGTAGTAGCCGTTGCCACCAAGTAGTTCGCGTAATATCTGCGCCGTTTCCATTGCTGCTCTCCATGTTGAAACCGTGGCGGGGGAGTACGAAAACCCCGCCACGGTTAGCTATCGTAGTTCAGACGACAGAGACTAGTCGTCCCATTCCCCTACGATAGACGCAAGATCGTCCTCAGAAGGAGCAGCTTCTTCTTTCTTGGCGATCTTTTTCGGTTCTGGTTCTGCTTTAGCTTTGGGCTTTTCAGACGCAGCAAAGATATCTACTTCGTCTTCTTTCACTTCACCATCACGTTTGGCTTGTACCCCATCAGTTTGAGATACGGTTAGAGTGATTGCCTTAATAGCGTCCTCACTCTCTTTCTGTTCCAGTGCTTGCTTTAGTTCTGCCTCTTCAAGCGGACGCACAGGTTTGAAATACAGCTTCGGTGTATCGCTGTTCTCGTCAAAGTACATCTGTGTAACCACAGCAATAGAAGGTGTCTTGTGTGCCTTCAAATACTTCGCGTAGGCTTGCATACCCATCTTACCATCTTTCGCCTCACCAAAGATAGACGTAGCGGGTAACTGCAACTGGTAGACGGTATCCATCTGCCCCTCAGTACAATCGCAATACGTTGGGAGAACCTACAGGCACGGCTCTCACCTTGACCCGACCCCTTGATGTTTTGCGGACAATCCATGCAGCGAGCAGCCTGCATTTGGTCCTGCGGCACATCGGACGAGGGCTTCTCTGTATCTGGCGACCAACAAGTAGGTGCAGATGGATTTTCTGGATCGTACGCACCTTTNTAGAACGTACGAGACAACTTCGCAGCGTTAACAATAACTACATTCAAGAACCCATCGCTCTTGACNTTTACTTGTTCGCCGTTGACGATTTCACGGAACCGACCACCGCGCAGACTGATCCGACGAGAACCGCCGCCCCCACCAGAGCCACCAGACAAGTTGTCGTCTGTCTCCAATAGTTGTTTGAAAAGATCGCTGCTTACGAGGGAATTACCCTCACCAAATAATGACACTTCTGTCATGGCATTCTCCATTAATATTCTGTAAGGGTTTCATTTTGCCCTTGTTTGGTTGCGGCTGTCAACGCCGCTTCTACATCGTCTAGTCTAAAGCGATAGACTTCGCCGATTTTGATGTAAGTATCGTCTGGCACAGAGCCGTTGTTGACCCACTTACGAATAGTTGACACAGACACTTGAAAGTAGTCCGCAACTTTATTGATGTTTACATATGGTGTCTCTTCGGTCATTTCTTCCTCACAGAGATCACGTATTCGCTGTCCACGTTTAGCCCCGCAGGGACTAGATCGGGGTTCTCTTCTATGAACTGCTTTACGTGCGTTTGATTAAGACGCTTCTCGAAAAACTCTGGAAGTTCATGCTTCATGATAAACTTAAACATTGATTCCCAGTCACTTGTCCAGAACCGTTGTTTCACAGTGCGATAGAATAACCCTTCGGCTGTCTTCACACTGTCCACCCCTTGTTCTTTGCAATAGTCAAGAAGCGCACGTTTAATCTTGTCTTGTTTCTCAACAAGGGCACCGTCCTCTTCTTTATACTTTGCCGACAACTCTGACCGTTTGTTGCGTATATTGACATACGCTTTCACCAATTTCTCGACAGGAACTGTCACGGCTATTCTCCATTTTATAGTTATGTAACTGACATATATTAACACACAGTGGTTAGTCAAGTATTTCTTTGTATAATTTTATCATTTCTGTGTGTACGTTGATACGCTCGTCTAGCATACGGTAAATACGTTTTTCTGCGCTCGACCCTGCAAGCTGTATGACAGTGCATTTGTGCTTCTGACCAGAGCGGTGAATACGTGCGTTAGCTTGCGCGTAAACTTCTAGTGATGAAGTCGGCCCCCACCATACGATTGTGTTTGCAGCGGTCAGCGTAACTCCGTGTGCAGCGGCCTGTGGTTGGATAACCAACACTCTCGGATCGGGTGTGTTCTGGAACCGATCAAATATCTCCGTACGCTTATGCGCAGGAACATCTCCTCGTATGACCTCTGACGTTATGCCCTCGCTTGTCAACTTATCTATCAGCATATCAATAGTGTGTTTGAATGGTACAAACACTAGAACTTTCTGACTGCTTTCGTCGATAACTTCGCGCAGGGCTTGGTAACGGTTCTTGATGTCAAACTGCACCGTGTCACCATCGTCGGTGTATATCGCTCCCGCACTTATCTGTAACAACTTGTTTAGGTTGATAGCCGCATTTGCTGCTGTGACCTCTTCCCCCGCGACTTCCATCACCATACGTTTACGCAGCATCTCGTAATATTTTACTTGCTGCTTTGTCATTTCGACAAATCGCTTGGTGTAAGTCATGTCGGGCAAGTCCAAGCATTGGTCTTTTGTAAAGCGGATAGCGGGTTGCAACACTTTGAACACGGTATCTTTGGCGTTCTCTTTTGGCTTGTACTTGAACTGCGTAACTTTCCACATCACCATGTCTCGCCAAGAACTAAAGTATCTCGGCACTGATAGGTGGTTGACCATCTTTGCTAGGCCGTACGCATCTTCGGGGCTTTGCGCAGCGGGTGTACCTGTCATCATCCAAAGCCTGTCGTCTTCACCGACCAACTTGTTGAGGGTCTTCCATCGTTTGGTCTGCACGTTCTTGTAGTGCGTAGCTTCGTCTACAATGAAAAGATCAAACCCACCTTTGGCGATCTCGTCTTTAACAATATCGACCCCATCGTAGTTTATGATTACAAAATCGGCACCACTGTTGATGATCTTCTTGCGCTTCTCTTTTCCACCGTAAGCCACATCTACGGTACGGTGCATGGCAAATGAGAACAAGTCGTCACGCCATGCGCTATCCATGATCGAGAGTGGGCAGATAACAAGCACCCTGTTTACTAAGCCTTGGTTCATCAGGTAGTCAGCGGCCCAGATAGCCGATGCTGTTTTACCAGTGCCTTGTTCGTTGAAGCAGAAGGCTTTCTTGTTCATGGTAAGAAACGCAGCCGTATCCTTCTGATGCTCGTATGGTGTATACTTCCCAGGCCACGCGTAGCGTTTGGTAATGGGTGACGGCACGTTTATATTTAAGTTTTTTAAGGTAAGGGCTTCGGGTAGCCCCCACTTCACAAGCACCCTATTCATCGACAACTCCTTGCTGTTCGGTATTACTGTTGTGATCTGCTTCGGGTTTCGCACTCGTAGCATGAGTGCTTTGTCCTCAATGATCTGCATGTCGTTCTCCGTGGTAGTGTTTCACTACTTCTTTTTAGGTGGTCTGCTCATTTTACCACCCGCTGCTCTGTTCTTGGAAGGGCTTTGCAGCTTATACCCATCTTTGTTTTTACCACCTTTACTTAGTGGTTTCTTGTGCGCAATGTCTTTACCTTTACGGCTTATCCCTTTCTTATCAACCGCTCTACGCGCACGTTGCCGTTCCATACGGTTTTTGTGTTCGCCACGTGCTTTCTGCTGTTGATACTCCTTTTTGTAAGGACGCGGTTTGTTTACATAAGGCATCAGTTTTTTCCGTTATGTGGGCACTCTACTACTGGACAGTGACGCTTGCATAAACCAGATGGACGTGGGTTCCACACATCTGTCTCAAACGCCTTCTCCATTCTACCATAAATTCCTAGCCATTTCTCCCATAGATTTGCAGATTGTTCTACTTCGTATTCGGCTTTGATCAGGCTGTTGGCTACAACAAACAGTAATCCTGCGCGTACTTTTTTAATTTCGGGGTAGTGCGCAAATACGGTCAACGCCATAAGTTCTAGCTGCCCTTTGTCGGCATACTTAGACGATCTACCTGTCTTGTAGTCTATGACCCACGCAACTTGTGCTAACACGTCTACAATGATCAGATCAGCGATCCCACGAAACCATACTTGCTCACTAAAGAAATCACACGGTTCAAGATCAGCGGTTAACCCCAACTTCTTTTCACATATCTTTACACCGCGCTTGTCGTTCAGGGCATCTAGCGTAGCTTTGATGAAGTCGAACTTAGCGGGTAACGGCACATTGTCACCGATATAATCCTCACATGCTTTGTGGAACTCTGTCCCATACCGCATGGCCTCTGTCTCTTCGACAGGGTACTCCTTCAATATCTTTTCATGGTAAAACTGCTTCGGACAAGTCTCGAATGCTTTTGCCTTACTGAATGACCAAGGTGCTATACTCACTCACAATCCCCATACGATTTGGCAGTACCACTTTCGCAATCTACTGGAAGTCCTGCGGCCCAATCGGGTGTCCAACGCATACACTTCTCTACATACGCTTGTGCATCTGACACTTCGTCGTCTTTTACACAGCACACGATACTGTCGTGAACGGTTAGCACCACTTTGTATTTCCTACTAATTTGTAGCATCTGCTCACCTATGATGCAACGTGCTATTGCTTGGCATACGTTTTCTATGACCTTGCCGCCGTATATACGTGTGTATCCACGCCGTGTTTTATAGCTGTACTCCAGACCCTTCTCACCTTCTTCGGCGCGTAGTCCATCGTACAGTATTCGCAACCCACTCGGCATCACCAGAGAAGAAGTCTTTGCGTCTACTCCAATTATACCTTTGCGTCCGAATATGGCCTCACGACTGTTTGCTAGTTGTCGAACCATATGGTGCGCATCGCGCCAGACTTTACTGATAGCAAAGTTTGCATCGCGGTAAATGTTTATGATCCTCCTGGCTTCGTCGGGTGACACTTCATACCCAAACGTCTTGAGCTGTGCGCCAAACTTTTCAGCCCCCATGCCATACCCTGCACCAAGAATTGTGGTCTTACCAACGAACCGCTGATCTTTTGTGACATCCTCTTCGTCGCATCCGTAGATACGCGCAGCCATTTTGATGTACACATCCTCGCCATTGGCAAACTGATTTACCAGATCGTCCTGTCCCGCAAACCACGCCAATACTCGTGCTTCGATCTGCGAACTATCAGCCTCTACTATCGTATATCCTTCGGGGGCAATGATCGCCTTCTTTAGTTTCTTTGCGTTCGGTCCACGGCTCGGCAAATTCTGTAGGTTGATCTTGTCAGCACCGCCCCAACGACCAGTGTGCGCGGCGTAGTATCTAACAGGTACGGGAAGCAAGCCACGTTTACAAATGTCTATGAACCTCTCTGTACGTGTTTCTTCTAGCGTAGATTTATTACCCAAACGTGCAGCAACCAAGGCTTGTACCCTGTCGTCCTCATGCTCCTGCAATGCTTTGAACCCTTCGTCAGCTTTGGCTAGGGCGTATGTCTCCTTGCCTGTCGTCGGGCTAATTTTCATGGGAGGTTCCACACCAAGTTCTCTCAGCATGTCAGCGAACTTCGGATTAGACATCAGGTCTTTCTTGTCGGTGACGTTCGCATCACGTAGCAACTTGTCCTTACGTTCACGTGTATCTTCAAGGTGCTGCTCCAACAGTCCAAGGTCTAGGTCTAACGTGGGTTCAATAAACATCCGCAGTGTTAAGTCGATTAACTTCAACTCTTGTTTGGGGAAGTTCTTGCCCATTGTTCTGAACAGATCAAAGCACAGGTCAACATCGTTTTTGGCGTACTCGCCGTAACGTTCTGTCTCTTCATCGGTAAAGTCTGCGCGGCGTTTGCCCTTGGCGTTGTGCACTTCGTTGCCTTTGACCCCGACACCGTAGCGTTCCGCTACCGCTTTAAGTGACGCGCTTGTCTCCACACCGTGCAGCGCACGTGCCATACACATCGTATCCAACCACGCTTTCGGTTTAACTCCGTAGTGCCAACTCAGTATGGCTCCGTCAAACATCGTGTTGTGACATAGGATTGCGCTGTCAGAGAAGTCTATGTGTAATAGCAAACGCTTTATTAACTCTGCATCGCTTAGATACTTTGTAGTCTTGTCGTTCTTTTTGATAGCAAGCCCGATCACCTCGAACCTGCTGTCACGTACGTATTCCTCAGTCGTCATTTTCGACAACGAATAATCTTGAGCGTAATAAGTCTCAAAGTCTAAGGTATAAATGTCCATCACTTATACCGCAGTTGATTTGCTACATCTGCCATAAGGTGCGGCAGTTCTTTCGGCGGGATTACGCCTACTAAACCACCGTTGTCCCATATACGCAGCCCATCGTCATACACAGCCCAACGGAAGCTAGGCTTCGGCTCGACACTTACTTCTTCGCGCCAGTTTTCTGACCCGATACGCGCCACAAGTTGTTTAACAAATGCAATATCTACACCACAGGCTTCTGCTACCTCGGTGTATTCGGCGTTGCGATGCTGCACCAAATACTGCCATACTCTTTCTTCTTTTTTTGACATGTTATTCTCCTAATCATTTTAAACCCCTACGCTTTTTGTATTCTTCGTAAGTCTCTCCGTATTGGGGGCGACCACCTTTTGCGGCATTGACCGCAGCTTGTTGATTATACTCCAGTTTCTTTAACTCTGGTCGCTTCATCTTATCGAACTTCGCAAGTGCGCGCATCTGCATACCCATTAATTCTTCTTTATCCATCTATCTTGTACGCCTTTTTTAGCTTTACAACATAATCGTCTAATTCTTCTCGTGCCGCAAACAAATCACGTTCCAAATTTGAATACGCATCTCTTGTATGCCGCAACGATTTTAAATTACTGACCTGCTGCTTCAACCATTTTAGCTGCTGCTTTTGAAATGTTGTTAGCTGCTCTTCATTTAAAACGGACACTCGCCTTCTCCTTTGTAAATCACACTGTAACCGTGCATTGCAAAGATATACTCTTCGATGTTCTCACCCCAGATACTTCTCAACTTCATCTAGGTTATCCTCGTTTATGATTAATGCTATGCCACCTGCTTTTTCGATGTCTCTCAAGTTCTTTTCTTGCAGTGCTGTAGGCTTGTTTTTGCCCGCCTTACATTCAATACCGATGAACTTACCATCGTGACACGCAATAATGTCGGGCACACCGCTACGCCCATACCCGCCTGTCACTGGATAAAAGAAATACGCTTTGTGCTGCTTCAATAAAGCGACGACTTTCTTTTTAACTTTTGCTTCTGGTGTCATTGCCATCTGTGTTCTCTTTTTCGTGCCGCTGCTTTTGTTCTTCTGTCCACCACGGATACGGTGGCCCCGCTTCTATCGCTTCGACTGTTTCATCAAACTCTTTGCGGGTACGTCCGCCAAATGGTAACCAACTCATATCTCTCCCTCGGTAACTGGCATTAATGGGCGATTTCTCGCCCAT
>JGI10211J34971_10004241_pt1 | contig 11398 bp, 2 predicted proteins | sample Etolagsediment_FD_34971 | JGI IMG/M metagenome (IMG submission 34971)
AAAAAAAAAAAAAAAAAAATTGAAAATGGGACTATTAGAAGATTATAAAAAGTATAACAGACTTGGCGGGATAGCCTCTGCTGTAGGAGAAATTGGTGGGATAATAGCTAATGTGGATAACAAGAACAGAACGAAAACCAGCTACGATCCATTGAAGAAAATATCTCCTGAACAGATAAATCTCAAGTCTCCGGATATTGCAACACCCGGGAGGAAGAATATTGAAAAAGCATATGCTACTGGACTCAAGACTTTAAGAGAATCTGGGAGGGGCATAAGTGATTATGAGGGTATGCTTGGTCAAACTATTACAGCTCTTCAAACTTTACAGTCGCAACAGGCCGCTATCGATGTTGAAACATCAGGAAAAAATCAGATGTTCAATGCAGAAGCGAGGCTTAAAGCAGAGATGTTTAACGTAGAAGTTGAAAAGGCTAATGAAGATGCTAAATTCCAGAGAGACCAGTTTCAATTTCAGACAGACTCTCTTTATAACACGAATATACAGAAGGGGATCGCGAGGACGACCGATATACTGACTTCTATCCCGATTAAAGACTTAATGGCAGAGATCGAGATAAAAAAGAATGATGCCTACATAAAGTCATTGATGCCACGCGAAGTAGATCCAGATAAACGAGTGCCGAGCGATCCTTTGTTTGGAGGAGAAAAGTCGGCTGATAAAAAATCTGTATCCGTTGCTTCTGATATTTATCCTGAGTTAAAAGGAACTAAGTATGAGAACATGAGTATTGAAGAGTATAATAAATTAAGCGTTGGTTCAGACGAGATGATTTTTGACACACGTAAACCTGAATAAAAATGAGCGGTGTAACAGAGGGGGGACTCTTTAATCCAACAATGCCATTTCCATCATTAGGGACTCCTGATATGGGAAGAGGCAGAGGATCTTCTTCCGGTGGTAATGGAGGAAGCCTTGATTTTAAAGACTTATTTGAGGAGAGAGGCACTATTGATAGAAAAGTTTCGGGGACCGATGCTAAGACCTATCAGTATTACCAGCAATTAGCCGAATACGATAAGGCTGTTCAGGCTGTCACAATGAAGAACTTAATGCTCTTTACAGGGAAGCACGGAGGTAATAGAGCTTCTTTTTATCAAGTTGACGGGCAAAGCATGTATCAGGAATTAGCCTATCTGACAAATATGAAGGCAGACCTAAACTACAAAGCGGCCATCATAAACAAAGAGAACTCCTTGATCGAGCAGAGTGACATTAAGAATATGTCTGGTGATACTTACGCCTATGACATGAATGGGAAGATAATGACGTTCAAAGGTCCGGATGGAGAGCAGATACCGATAACTAAAGACCGGTTAATGGGTTCTTATAACAGGACAGGATTCGAGAGTGACAAAGAAACAGGCCAGCCAATAATGTTTGAGGGATACAAGGACGTCTCCTCTGAGGCTTATGATAATATCATTAGCAAGGTTAAGGCTCAGATTGGGAATACAGCTATTCATGCAGGAGACAACGAAGGCACATTTGTTCTCAATGAAGATCAAACTCGTAAAGTTTATGAAGAGTCTCTTGATTTGATAATGGCAGATCCGGAAGCTCGCAGATATTTCTTACGTAATTATTATGATGATCAAGAGAGAGCTTCATATAAATTTCTTGGCACTACCGATATTCTAAAAACCAGTAATGATTTAGCGTTGGAGATTGATAAAAAGAAAGAAGGATTAAAGGCTTTGTCAGGAAGAGAAAAAGAAATAGCTAAATTTGAAATAGCAGGTCTCGTTGCTGAAAAAGATAAGGCCGATAAAGAAGTTCTAAAGCGTGATGAAATAGCCAAAGGTACGTGGAATGAAAATGACGAGCTTAATGAGGAGAATCGGAAGCTTGGAATGTATAAAAGAAATTGGGTGACTACAAACGCAAGTATGGCTGCATCAAGGTATATAAACATGCTTTCAGAAGATGATAAAGCAAAGAAAGTCAAGAAGAAAACAATTGAATTAGTAAAAGATCATCCGAATCTTATCCTTGATGGTCAAAAAGTTAATGTTCCTTATGAAGAGACTACATTAGGAGGAATAACATTAGATGGAGGAAAAACTCTTGCTACGGAAGTCCTTATTCATAATAACATTGAGGATGTTGTTGATAAAAACATGTTCATTGAAAAAAATGCTGATATATTAAATAAGTTTGTCGCAGATCATAATGTGAAAACAGGAAAGCCTTTAAAATATAAGCCAAAGGGAAAAACATCTGAAGATGAATATTACATTGAGAGACTTGCTGAGCCTGCTGGATTTTGGAATGAGATGGTTGTTGACGATGCTCATATAAATCTTGTGAGGAAAACTAAAAAGGGAGAAATCATTGAGCGCATTAAAGTTCCTGTTCAAGAAATAATATTAATGCATCCGGAAATGAATATCAATGATTATATTTCAGCGGATCAAACTTTTCATGATGGGGCTATCGCCTCATACAGTCCAGCTGATAAACGAGTTATAATGGGGAAAGAGGCGACCTTTTATCCTTTACCTCCACAGTTGCAGAAGGAGATGGCAGGAAATCACATAATTGAAACATACAAAGGTGACTTTAACTGGATAGCTCCTGTTGCTAAGGATAAAAAGTTTTCTCAACCAATTCCTTTTGATGGCCTTATTGTTCAAGTTCAAGGGGTTTATCAGGATGTCTCAGCTTTTACTGGAGAAGATATTATTTACCAAGATGGATCAACATCTCCAGGAGAAAATCAAAATGGAAATGCTCAGTTAGTTCGAATGCTTGTCACTAAAGAGCAGTTAGAAGAAGCCGGTGGATTTGAAAATAAAGAAGGTGATTTTGAATCATGGGTTGATTATTATGAAAAAAATCTCGTAGAGCCAAAAACTCTTAATGACGATAAATATCGTCACCTTGATCCTAAAAACTCGATATACAATAATTTTCTTTCAGATATAAAACAGAGGCTTTCATATCAGCTGCAAGCAGAAACTGCAGGCTTTTATCTTATTGACATGATAATTAACAATCCGTTGGTGTTAGAATATGACGATAGAGAGATTGACGAGCCTGTGGATGGGGTAAAAGTCGATAATAGCAAGTATTTAGAGTAAAACAATAAATTTAATAATAACGATAATGGCTGACGATAAAAATAAACTTCCGGAAGAAAAAAAAGATTTAACCGTAAATTTCGCTAATGTTCTTTTAGATGGGCTTACTCTTGGAGATGCTCGGCTTATTGGTCGCAACACAGGAAAAGAAGTTGTCTTTAACGATGATCTAGAAGCTTTTAAACAGACATGGGTAAAAGTAGGAGGTGATCCTAATAGTCCTCTTATAGAGAAGTCTTTTAAAACTATTGCTTCTGCATGGAATGCTTACAAGACTAATAATTATGATCCTCGAGAGGTTAATGGAGACTATGATTTTGAAGGTAATAATCCTTCTAAGCCTAATAAGTGGTTTTCCTCTGAAGGGTTTGGAGTTACAGCAATGGATGCCACAAAGTCTTTTGATGTTCGTGGGAAATCTCAGTTAATCCAGAATCCAGCTCAGAACGCAGAAGAGAATCAGTTTTACGTGTCGAAAGATAAAAAGCTATTTGACTTAAAAGGGTATGATGAAAACAAGAATAATCCGTTAAAGCAAGTGTATGATGAAAAGACTGGCACTTATACGTGGTTTGAGGCAGAAGCTGGAGAGATCGTTACCGCTGATATTATAAGACATGATAATATTGTCGGAGGAGCTAATAAATTAAAGTCTGGATTTTGGAGTGCTTCTGCTCGAGGCCTTTATCAGGGCGCGGTTGTCAAGACAGCGCAAGGAGCACAGGGATTGCTTTCTATCGTTTATGATCTTTATCGTATGGCGGAAGACTCTAAAGACGGAACTCTTTATACCGGCATGAATGATTATTACGGAAAAGACGGTTATGGGAAAATGCTCGGGTCAATGCAGAACTGGATAAACGCACGTTCTCGAGTTACAACGGAAGAGTCAGAGGGAGTTTTTTCAAATTTAAATTCTTTTGCTTATAACTTTTGGGATGGAGTCGGTCAGTTCCTCCCAATGATAGCCACTTCATATGGACTTGGAGCTACCGGAGCTCTTATGCAAGCAAGTAAAATACCTATGCTAGCAGGAGGAATTGGACAGCGAACAGCAGTAGCCTTGACGAAAGTGGGAGGATCTCTTTCTGTTTATGGATTGGTACGTAACCAGATGCTTGAAGATGGCTTTACTCCTGAAGAAGCTGGGTTAACCGCGTTACTGTTTGGAGCTATGACTTATGCCTCAGAGAGTGTTTTCAATGCTGACATAAGCCAAAAGTTCGGATATCGACAGGCTCAGAATATGATAAGAGGAATGGAGCATAAAGCCGTTGGAGCGGCTATGGTCGAGAATGCAGGAGGGGTAATGACAAAAGAAATGGCAGAGAACTTATCTAAGCGTTCTGCTGGTCGTAATGCAGGAAACCTTGCTTCTAAATGGAAAAAGTTCAGGAGTTTTATAGCAGATCGAGAAGCTCCCGGCAAAGGAGCTACTATTGGGGCGAGGGCTGCATATGCTTTCAGAATGGCAGGGGAAGAGGCCACAGAGGAATTAATCGAAGGAGTAGGTCAAAACAAATTGATTGCTCCCTTCATGAATGATTATGCTCGAGGAAAAGCCAAAGAGATTAATGCAAAATATGAAGGACTTAAATTTGATCCGGTAACAGAAGGCCCAAATGCAGGAAACTATATTATGTCGACTAAATTTGGAGAACCTCAACTTGTTAGTGTCGCAAAGAGAAAGGCTATCGACAGAGAGGTTTATTTTGCAAACAAAATAAATTCAGGAGAAGCATTATTGGATGAAGGTATAAATATAGATGAAGCGTTTATTGCTGGATTATCATCTCTCTTTACAGGGGGGTTGATGGCCGGCATGGGTCAGAGTTCTATTCAGAAGAAAAATCAGAACAAGTGGGCTTTGGCTATGTCAATAATCGATAATCCCTCTAAGAGAGTCCAAATCGAACAGGAGGCTTATCAAATTGCAAGCGAAGGACTCCTTGGAGAAAAGACACAAGCGAAAGAGTATGCAGAGCAATTCATGCAGGATATTGATTTAACTGTTCAGTTTATTCGCGATAAAGGATTAAACAGTATTGATGTCGTAGAAGCTGTTAATGGAGATCGTTCAATGATGTATGAACTCTTTGAGAGAGTGCAGAATCAAATAGTACTTGAAAAAGCTATTGAGCAACTTGAAAAAGGAGCTTCTCTTAAGGACATCTATGCTTCATTGGGAGACAACAATAAAGTAATCGATCCGACTATTGATGATCTTAATCAATTAAAGCTCGACCTCGAACTCACAAAAGCCGGAATAAAGGCTCTGACGACAAAAAGAGTTGATTTGGTATATGAGGACACCAAAGGAAATAAAGTCACAGGGAGACGCTCTCAGGCCTATGCTGATCGATTTTTCAATGTAGAGTCTTACGAGATAATGCTTGAGGAAAAAGCAAATGAAATGGCTAAGGCTTCTTTTATGTTCAGCAAATCCAGTTATGATAAATTTCTTGGAGATGGTACTTATGCGAGAAAACTTGAAGAGAGGGTTCAGAAAAACAAGGAGAAGTTGCTTGCTGATAAATCTTTTAATCTTGAAGCAAACTTTAAGATACAATTCTTAGGATCTCTCTCTACACAATTTGATGAATTCAAAGAAATCGTACATCGTCAAGGACTGGAGGCAACACTTAAATCTTTTCAGGATTACGTAGCCTCACAAGCAGTTGATGATATCGAACTAAAAGCTTTTCAAGCCTCTATTGAAAACTTCATGGATGAGACTTATGAGATCGAAGAAAATAAAGTTTCAAGAAAAACAAGTGTAAGAGAAACCCTGAAGAAGATACGCTCTGTTAAGGATGAGTCTGTTGCAAAGATAATTAGTGCCGCAGAAGTTAAGGCTGTTGCTGAAAGATTGAAAAGTTTAAATCAACGAACAGGGGCTATTCTACAACGATTAGCTTTTTCAGATCAGCAAATCTATGAAAGCGCTTCATCAATAAGCAGCTCAGTTCAGAACATATTGACATCTTCAATTCAAGAAATGGGCATGGATTATCAGGATATCATGGGCGATCCTGAATTAATGGCTCAGTTTAATCCAACTGAACTTGCAGATATAACAACTGGATTTAGTGAGATTCAAGAATCCTTTTCCACGGAGAAGCTTAACGCAAAAGCTGAAAAGAGAGTAAGTGTTCCTCAAACGATTAAAGAAGCTCTTGGAAATGAAAAGTTCAGAGAATATCTGAATAAGAGAAATGCCAAAAACGAAAGTCCTAATAGATGGGTTAAGTTACTTGGTCCTGCTATGTTTGAGGATTTTTCCGCTAATGTGATTGCATTATTGAATGGGCTTTCTTTTAATGGTATAGCAAACAGATCTGAACTTACTCCGGAACAAATAGAACAGTTTAAACTGTTTGGCAAAAATCAGGCTTATGGGAACAATATCCTTGATGCGTTTGAGAACCTTATGAACCTCATGAATAACAAGGATGCGGTTATTGACAATAAACATGTCGTCAAGGAAACCATAATGAAGATTGACAGAGCTTTAACAAATCTTTATTTCTACGGAAAAATGAATAACGAGATTATTCAGGAGAAGTATGAAAAGAAAGATGAGACTAAAGAAATGTCAAGGTTGCTTGACCGAGAAGTCGATGGGAATTTTCAGGATAATCAAAGTCTGAGATTAAGCAAAAAAGATTTTGAAGATATCAAGAAGTTCACTGAAAAAGCCTTTGAAGTTATAAATGTATGGAGTCAAGACTTAAGACTTGGTCAGGCAGGAAGAGAAGCTTATCGGATGAAAATATTTTCAGGAAATCTCGCTCTTCAATATGACATGCTTAAAAATGCATTTCTCGAAGGATTGTTTACAGGAGATCTACAGAAACTTGTCAATCAACATTTGAATGAAATAGACCTCATTGTAGAAAGCATTCAGAAACGGCATGCAGAATCCTTCAAGAGTAATATAACAATGACTTTGTGGGATATTTCATTGTTGTATTCTAATGTCGATGATAAGGAAGCTTCGAACAAAATCCGTCTTGATGTAATGAGGGCTTTCTCTAAAATGGCAGATTTAAAAGAAGTCATTGGAAAAGACAAAGAGGGAGTTGCTTCACTTAAAAAATATGCAGAAGAGGCATTAGCTTCGGCTTATTATCCATATGGCCATCTTGACACTTATAGAGGAGTTGATGTTTATGGAATGGATTCAGCTAATTACGAAAGCTATTTCTCTCCAAAAACATATGCGACAGGGAAATCTCTTTATGAGAATAACGCGAGTCCCAAAAATGATATAAATTATGATTTCTTTATCAGGGAAACTGTTAACTTCTTTTACGGTATTGAGAGACAAGCAGGATTGTCTTCTGATAAAAAAATACTTGAAGCCTATAAAGCTCGGTTAGAATCTCAGGATAAGATAGCCAATGTAGAGACTTATGAGCAGATCATGATGCTACTACATGTTATTCCGTTTATTCAGAGTGGAGGAGAATCATTTGCTCAGATCGAGCCGGAGAAGAAAAACTCCATGAAGGTAAAAAGCAATCAGGTTCTCCCGGGTTTCTTAAGTGCTCTTGGGTATGCCGGCGCAGGCAAAACGGAACTCATGGTTAATTTAGTGACAGAGGTTTATTCCTCTTTGTCAGGAAAGCCTATTAAGATCCTTATCGTAACTCCTACTCCTCATCTAAGAGAAAAGCATAAAGAGGCTATTGGAACTATCAGAGGAAATGTTACCGTTGAGTACATGTATCAATATGAGATCACCAACAGCAATAAAAAGACGAGACCGAATTTTGCCGAGTATGACATTGTGTTTGTCGAGGAAACGGGAATGTTAGCGGACAACACAGATTTAAATGCTTATCGTGAAATAAACAAGTCGACAAAAGAAACAAGCAAAGGCCTTGCCCCTATTATTGGTATAGGAGACCTGGGACAGACTCCATCCTTTGGCGCGACTACAACTATCAAAACTCCTGTTGGATTGAATACAGAGGAGACTAAGCCTCTTACAGAAGTCCATAGATCCGGAGTGGTATCGATAATTGCCTTACAGCAGTTTTTCAGAAAAATGTCTTTTGGAAAAGCTACATGGGCAGAACTCCCTACTGCGAAATGGAAGAGGATAGGTCATAAGAATGTTGGGCTACGATACGTTAAGGAAAACTCTGATAAAGCAACGCGTGATTTAATAAAACAAAACTTTCTCGATGCAATAGACCGGTTTGAGAAAGCAGAAAACAGGGCGCCGAAATCATCTGAAATTATTCTGGTTGTCGACACTTACAAGGATAAGGAATTGCTATTGGAAGATGAGAGGTTTAAAAACAGGGCTTCAAATATTTTTGTGTTAGAATATAACAGCACTGAAATTGCTAAGAATGCTGAATACTTGAATTGGAATGTATCTGGAATAGGAGCAAATCAAGTTTACGTGGCAATAACTCCTAATTACGAAGACCCGTTCATGAATAGTGCACCATTTGTTTATGCTTTGTTCGGAAAGCTTTTGACTGCTGCAAGCAGAGGAAAAGAATACGTTGAAATCGCAATCAGAGAAGGGGATGTCAATACAGAACCTGTAGAAGAGAACGAAGATATTTCCGGGTACAATGAAAATCTCGATGAATCAAAATTGAGAGAAGAACGCGAACGGCAGAATGAAATTTACAGGGCAGAGAGAGTTGAAGAACTCGAGGTTATTTTAGGAAAAGAAAAAATTGAAGATCCAGCCGTTGATGCGCGTATTGACCCACACGTTGATCCGCCCGGAGGCAATAAAGTTCTCTTGTTAGAGAGGAATACTCCTCTTTATGAAGGATCAGTTTCTTTTAACGCTATTTACGTACAGGTTCCACGAAATGTTCAAGATGTAGTAAAACACAAAAAAGAAAAAGATTACGAGAATACAGTAACTCATGTCTCTGACAAATACAATGCAGAATCAAAAGTTCCATTAACGAGAGCTCTTTATAAGTTGCAATCAAAAGCTATTCGATTTGCTTTAGAGACGGAAGAAGGAGTGTTATATGCTAAAATGGAGAACGAGTTTAATGAAGCTTTCGAAGAACTGAAATCAGTTTATCCTAAGCTTGCTAAATTCACCGCAGAGGAGGTTAACGCATACAAAGCAACTGTATTGAGAGATGCTAAACTAAAAGCTGACTTCATTCGTAATTCAGCACCAGATATTATTCCAAACATGGCCTTTACATTAGGAGACTATGGTGGTCGTGTATTAGGAATTGAAATTGTTGGTTATTATGAAGAAAATATAGGAGGAGTGATCCGTACCGTTCCAATAGTAAACATTCATGGTCTTTCATTAAAGAGTGACATGAAGGTTGGCTTTTTTGATAAGCAGGGCATTACGGCAAACCGTTACGGAGCATATGCATTGATGATTGAGAACGACGGAATGAAAGTGAATGGAATAATCCTTCATAGAGCTGTTCCCGGAGGATCTGGTGTTTTGAATGCCGGTATCAAATCGGAGTTCTTCAATCCAATAGAAATTGCAAAAGGAATCGAGAATGCTAAAAACGATATCTTGAATGGTCAAGATGTAAACCCGATTGCTTCAATAGAGGAATTGTATAATGAGCCACGATTAATCTCTGCGCCGGAAGGAATGCCGGAGACGGGAATAAATATTCTTTACAATGGCGACAGAGGCGTTGTAGAGGCCTATACAGCGACGATCAAGGACGGGAAGGTTGTCTATACCGCAATGGTAAGAAATGCCGTTACAAACGAAATTAAAGAGGTTGATGTTAACGATCTCAAATCGTCATTGATAAAGCTAAAAATTACCCGATCACAAAAAGGAGAAACTATTTCTGAATGGAGAAACGGAAACGTTTATTCGAACATGGCTTTTGTTCATCCCGGAGCAGTGACTCTCTTACCTTCGGTCGGAGAAAATTTCTGGGACTGGAAAAATAATAAGTGGATGAGGCTTAAAGATGCAATAGCTAAAATAGCTTTTGAGAAAAAAGGCTCTATGACATTTTTGAAGGAGTTTCATTCTTCTGTAGAGGTTATTCAAATAGGAAAAGACGGAAAGGTAATGGCCACTACTGAGACTTACAGTGACGTTCTTTTAAATGTAATCCAAGACACCGATATTCTTCAGATCATAAAAGATGCGGAGTTAGCTTCCATGGGAATTAATACCGTTCAAAAGTTTAAGGATGCCGGCTTACATATTTTATCCTTTGACAGTGCTCCAGAAGTTTTGTTGACACTGGACCAGGTTAAAGATCCCGCGATAATGAAAGGAGACACTTTTGAGAGTATTGCAATTCAGGACGTGTTACCAGAAGTCTATGAGAAATACATGTCAGGAAAAATAACTGATCAAGAGTTGTCAAAAGCATTAAGTGATCATTACAAAGGTGTGATGCAAGAGGATGCTCATCCAGATCAATTAGAGATGAATGTTTACCGAATGAGAGTTTTGAAGAACGCAAAAGATTCTGCAAAGACCTCTGTCGGATTAGTTCGTCTTACTACACAAAATTCACTTCCGTTTAAGCGTGTAACGAAAGCCGGAGGATATGAATTCTCTGACTTCATAGCAAACGCTACACTATCTGGATATACGATAGAGTTAAACCAAATGATTACTCATATCGATCCTGATACAAAGAGAGCAAACATCCAGGTTAGGGTAATGAAAGATGGTAAGACAGTTGGGTTTATTCCTCTTCAGGCGAAAAAAGTAACAAAAGAAAACGTTGCTTTATATAAATCAAGTTTAAATGAAGAGATTGAGGGCCTTGCTCAAAATGCAGAATGGAAAGCTCAGATCGATGCTCTTAACAAAGCTATTGAAGAGAATAATAATGATGCGGCTAAAGAAGCGAGAACAATTCTTTATACAATGCTTGATGGTCTTGATGCAATTGCTTTTATCAATCATAATAGACGATTCTTTAAAGACAAAACCGGCTCGACAAATGGGGTTTATTTCAACGCTGAGGACAGGCTTCGTTATACACAGTCTGATTTTGGACTGAAATTAAGGTCGTTAAGTTCTGCGTTAGGATATATGATTTCATTAGCTGAAGCGGATCAGTACGATTTATATTATCCTATCTATGAGTTTGTTGAGTCAGGCAAAAAAATCCTTATCGTTGACAACGTCCTTACTGACACCGATACTATTTTTCAACGCAGAAATTATTTTTCTAAAATTGAAGACGGAGCAGTTAAACAGGACTCCCCTACAAAAACATCTTCTGCGGAATCTGCTGTTAAACAGAATGCGGAACAGGTTAAAGAAAAACCTAAAAAATATTTTAGGAAT